>SKEG01000011.1_pt1 | contig 231169 bp, 219 predicted proteins | sample 4826631 | NCBI WGS metagenome assembly SKEG01 (sample SAMN11008815, study PRJNA524170) | human gut metagenome | biome: Human fecal sample; material: Feces; isolation source: fecal sample from pouch patient p26, p34, p50 | host: Homo sapiens | place: Israel: Tel-Aviv | collected 2016-11-02
ATTATGTGTACCGGTACGAGGGAAACCTCAACGGCATAGAGAATGCGATAGTTCTTTTGAGTTATCCGGAAAAAGCATTTGGTAATCCCAAAGCATTGCGTGCTTTCATCAGTACAAACGCAGCCCTATCTACACAGGAGATTCTTTCCTGGTATGCATGTCGATGGCCTATTGAAGTATTTTTCCGCCAGTGTAAGGAGAAACTGGCACTGGACGGCTATCAGATACGCTCTGCACAGGGAATCAAAAGGTACTGGCTGCTTATGTCACTGGCACATTTCATGTGTGCAGTGGGTACTGGTAGGTTCTGCTCGTTTGAAACTGGATATCACGAAATCTGTGATACCATTCAGTTGGAAAAGTATCGTTATCTTTTTCAATGCGCAAAGGAAAGTAATGATTTTGATTCATTTATGAAATTCGCAGTGTAGTTTTGTGCAATTTTTCAAATTTGCTCATTTATAGTTAATAAAATATGTTCCAAAGTGTATATCCATCCGGGCATCCCTCAACACAGGCCTTCGGCGGGCGAACTTTGTCCGATAAGGGATATAAAAGAAGATATTAGCAATGTAAAGTTTCAGCAAAAAATCATAGCTGAATCGCTCATATCGTGGTAAACTAAACAGGAACCAGAAAATCAGGATCGGCATACCGGCCGATCGAATATTCTTATTGAAATTATAAGAAAAGAGGGTATACACATGATAAACGTGAAAGAATACAGCGGACACATTCGAAACTGGTCAGCGCTTTGCGAACGACTGGGGATCGATCATTCTTTATCCAGAGAGGACAGAGAAGCACAGATTCTCATCAAAGCATATGAGACATGGGGAAATGAAATGGCAGACCATATGCATGGGATGTTTGCCTTTGCCTTGTGGGATGATGAGAAACAGGAATTATTCTGTTTGAGAGATCAGTTCGGAACAAAGCCGTTTTATTATTATGAGACAGCAGATGGTGAATTATTATATGGGACAACCATCCGTCAGATCATGGAGCAGCCGGGGTTTGTAAAAGAATTAAACGAAGAGATGCTGCAGTTATATTTAAGCCTTACCTATGTTGCAGGAGAGATGACATTTTTTAAAGGTGTCAAAAAGCTTCTTCCGGGACGGTATCTGATCTGGAAAGACGGAAAACTTGCGATCACCCGTTACTGGAAGCCGGAATTCCACCCGGATGAGACTAAAACATTAGAAGACTGGGCTGATGAGATTCACAACACACTGACAGAGATTATGCCGGAAGTGAAAGAAGAGAGTGAGTATGCAGAATCGTTCTTGTCAGGCGGGGTAGATTCTTCGTATGTTCTGGCAATGTCAGATGTGCAGAAAACAGATTCTTGCGGATATGAAGAAGAGCGATTTGACGAATCCGGACTTGCAAGACAGACAGCAGAGCTTCTTGGAAGAGAGAGCCAGCGTTGTGTGATCACACCGGAGGAATATTTTGGTATTGTGCCGGATGTAATGTACAACATGGAACAGCCGCTTGGAGATGCCTCGGCAATTGTATTCGCACTTGGATGCAGAGAGACTGCAAAGCATACAAAGATCTGTTATTCCGGAGAAGGTGCGGATGAATTCTTCGGTGGATACAATATGTATCGAAATGCAGAACGCTACGGCGAGAATCTGAAGAATTTCTATGTCGGAAATACGAACATCATGAAAGAGGATGAAAAGCAGAAAATCTTGAAACATTATGATCCCGATGTGCTTCCAATCGAACTCGTAAGAAGTATTTATGAGGAGATGGAAGGATTGGATCCACTTAGTAAGATGTCCAATGTAGATATTCAGATCTGGCTGGAAGGAGATATTTATCTGAACGTGGATAAGATGAGCCGGGCAGCAGGACTGGAAGTTCGGATGCCTCTGACTGATACCAGAATTTTCAGCATTGCATCCAGAATGCCGTCCAGATATAAAGTCAACGAGGAGCAGAACAAAGTCGCATTCCGTACAGCGGCAGCAAAAGTGCTTCCGGAAGAAATTGCATTCCGCAAGAAACTTGGATTTATTGTGCCGATCCGTATCTGGATGGCGGATGAGCGATACAATCAGGATGTGCGTGACAAGTTCCACAGCGAGATGGCAGCCAAATTCTTCAATCTGGATGAGATCAATGCGATTTTTGAGGATTATATCGGAGGAAACTCGGATAACTGGAGAAAAGTGTGGACAATTTATACATTCCTTGTATGGTATGAGGAATACTTTGTGAAGAGATAAGAAAAAACCATGGAAAACGGGATAAGTTCCCGTCACTTCCATGGTTTTTTAAATTAAGATTTTTTCATTTCCGTATAAATTTCACGACCATACTGATCCAACAGATCGATCGTATGCTGCATATCTTCCTGTGTTGCTTCCGGATGGATCGCGCAGATTCGAAGTACGGTCTTTCCATTGAGAACAGTAGTAAATATCGCTGCATAACCGCTTTCGAGGATCCGATGGGAGATCTTTTCATTCAAAATGTCCTGTTCTTCCTTTGTCAGATCTTTTGGGGCATAGCGGAAGTTGATCATTGCCATCTGTGCAGGGGAGACGATCTCCCAGTCTTTTTTTGGATTCAGAGCTTCTTCGGCCCAGACTGCCAGCTGGAATCCATGCTCAATGGCAGATCCGATCAGATCACTTCCGAGCACCTGCAGAGTCAGCCATAGTTTTAAGCCGCGGGCAGGGCGGGTCAGCTCCATTCCGATATCCCATGTATTGACATTGTCGATGTCATTTTCCAGATCTTTTAAATACTCTGGATTTACATGGAAGCTGTGGAACAGGTTACGGATATCTTTTACAAGAACCATAGCACATCCGTACGTCTGGAAGAGCCATTTGTGTGCATCCCAGCTGATACTGTCAGCAAGCCCGGTTCCAGTTAACAGAGACTTGTATTTCGGGCTTAACAGTACAGAAGCACCGTAAGCCCCGTCAATGTGAAACCACATATCATGTTTTTTACAAAGTGCGGAAATCTCTGTAAGTGGATCTATACTTCCGGTGTTCGTGGTTCCCGCGGTACCAATGACAACAAACGGGATATAGCCGGATTTTTTGTCTGTTTCAATGGCTTCTTCCAGTTTTGTCGTATCCATCTGGAAATGGGAGTTTGTCGGAATTCTGCGGATCCGGCTGTCCGTGATTCCGATGATGCGCAGTCCTTTTGCGACGGAGCTGTGTGTCTGATCCGAAATATAAGCTGTTCCCAGATGGAGATTGATATCTGTTAGCTTATTGTCCCGGGCGGCAGTCAGAGCGGTGATGTTTGCCATAGACCCTCCGCTTACAAAGACACCTCCGGGGTTCTCGATAAATCCGACCTGTTTTGCCAGCCATTTTAACACTTCCTGTTCAATACAGTTGACCATGGGGGCAAGTTTGCTTCCGCCGGCATGAATGTTGTAAGCAGATGTCATGATATCTCCCAGCCAGGAAACCGAAGAAGCCGGTCCCGGAACGAAGCTGAAAAAACGTGGATGGTTGGCATCTCCGTGGTAGCGGTACACTTCGTTCATCATTTCAGAGACAACTTCGTTTACCGGGCGTCCTTTTTCCGGGATTTTGATCTGTTTGATTTTGTCCTCCTGATGTTCCTTTGCTTCAACAACAACAGGCTGATCGTGGATCTCGTGTTTTTCTGCACAAAAATCATGCACAAATGATTTGATGGCCTCTTCCAACTGGGTACTGTTTAAAATATATTCGGTTCCGATCATAAAGGTATTCCTCTTTTTCTTAATTACTTGACTCATTTCGTTTGATAGTCTACACTAAATTTACATATATGTAAAATTCATAGATTTCATATAATATATTAAAAATGTTAATGAGGAGAGACGGATGGAAATCAGAAATATTTTGACGTTTCTAAAAGTGGCAGGCACCCAGAATTTTTCCAAAGCAGCAGAGCAGCTGGGGTACTCCCAGTCCGCAGTGACCATTCAGATACAGCAGTTGGAAAAAGAGCTGGGAACACAGCTGTTTGAGCGGATTGGAAAGCGTGTATATCTGACGGAAAAAGGGCAGGAGTTTATTGGCTATGCAAGTGAGATCATGCGGGTGACAAATGAAGCATTGACATTTGCCGGGGAAGAGCATACGACAAGAGGAACATTGAAGATCGGCGGCGTGGAATCTACCTGTACGGCACTGCTTCCGGAACTTTTGCTTCAATATCACAGACTGTATCCGGAAGTTGAAGTGATCATTAAGTCCGGAGCTACAGAAAATTTGATGGATCTGGCGAAAAGTGATGAGATTGATCTGATCTTCACGCTGGATAAGAAAATTTACAGTTCACAGTGGATGTGTGCGGCAGAAAGAGTAGAAGATACGATTTTTGTGACATCAGACAGGGTATTTGCACAAAAAAGTAATATTCATCTGATACAGCATCTTGCAAAAGCGGCATTTCTTCTCACGGAAACAGGAGCCGCCTATCGATATGAACTGGAGCAGATGCTGGCAGAAAAAGAGATTGAGATTGTACCGGTTTTGGAGATCGGCAATACAGAAACGATTATCAATCTGCTAAAGCGGGGGATGGGGATATCATTTTTGCCGGAATTTACTGTGAAAGAAGAAATAGAAAAAGGTGTCCTTTTCGAGATACGGACGGATTTGCCGGGAGTGAAGATGTACCATCAGCTTTTGTATCACAAGAACAAATGGATGACACCACAGATGAAAGCGTTTCTGGATCTTGTGCTTGCACAGCCCGGATTTCGTGAAAAAGCGGGCTGTGCAAGCACATAAAATTATTTTCCGGTTACATATTCATGCATGGATTTTGTGAGATAGTGGTTGACCGGCATTTTTTCCGTTGTAATATATCCGGCAGGAGCATCGATCAACATTGGAATGCGGTTGACCAGTGTGGCGCAGGTTAATTCCACTGTTGCCGGGCGATTTACGATCACCGTTGTATCCGGTTCACCGTGGAAGCTCCATTCATTTTTATCAAAATCCTCAGGACCATAGACATAACCGAGACATTGTGTTTCCAGTGTGATTCCTTCTTCTGTTTCTGTTGTAACGATGGCGGACATTCCGGTAGCATCCCCTGCTTTTACCGTCATATTCAGCGTACTGGAGTACAAATCTCCGTCGTGCGTGATCGGTACACATTTTTGTGTCTGTGAAGTAATGTGAAGACCGAGCTGGCTGCAGAGCCATCCGTTCTGATTCCACATATAAGATGGAACGACGATGCCCTCATCAATTGCCTGCAAGGTCTGGTGATAATCCAGATTATTATATGCTCCGATCTGGCGTTCGAAATCTTCGATATTTAATCCGGCGCCATGGCCCTCTGCAAGAGCAATTCCATAGTCTTCCACATTATAGCTGCTGCTTCCGCAGATTTTTGTAATGCGATGCATAGATCCTGCCAGAGTTGTGATCAGAGAACCCCAGTACATATCCGGGTATCCGCTTCCGCACAATGTACAGTTGTTGGCTTTGGCAAGTGCATCCAGTTCTTCTGTAATTTCTTTTGAAGAGTTCCACGGATAGAGTGCCTCTTCGCAGGTAGAAATCGCGTTGATTCCGTTTTGTGCACATACAGAAAATGCTTCTTTTAATTCGGCCATAGTGGAGCGGGTTGCGATAATGCATACATCTGGTTTTTCTTTGCTTAAAATTTCAGAAGCATCTTTAGCATCGCTGATCGTTATGCCAAGTTTTTCCATTCCAAGATGAGTGCCGATATCCGTACCGATCATTGCAGGATTCATGTCAAAGGCAGCCACCAGTTCTCCGCCTTTTTCTAAAACATATCGCATCAGATAGTGACTCATTTTTCCGCATCCGTATTGTGCGATTCTTATTTTTCTGTCCATAAAATCATATCCTTTCTTTGAAACATTATGTTCCATAGTATAGCCAGGAACTCTTTATCTTATGTTGATTGTAAGTCCTGTTGCCGGAATAAAGTCAATGTAAAATTGTAGTCTGCTGACAGGCAGAAAAAGGCTATTTCAGATGAGAAAACTGTACAAAATGATTGAAAATAGAAGTGGAATCGGCTAAAGTAACATTATACTAAGAATAAGGTTTGGGAGGACACAGAATGCAGATTAAAAATGCAGTTTCCATGATTCCCTATGGTCTGTTATCAGGAATTGTCGATGGACAGGAAGTGCGCATCACACAGCTGGGAGAAAACGGATTTGTATTTCGGATGGCAAATCAGGCTGAGAAAATCCATGAAATCTGGCTGCAGTTTTTTTCGCAAAATGGAGGGTGCTATAAGAAGCTTCTGATTCCTGCAGACCGGATGAAAAAAATGGAGGAGAGCCGATTTTTTACAGAATATACGGTATTGACAGAAGACAAAGACTATCAAAAATATGTGCGTCAATTACTTGCTGATTATTGGAAGTATATTTCTTTGAAAATGACAGGGGAAGACGGGGAAGTCGCGGCAGCATACACGGATTACCCTGTTCATCTGGATGAAGACTATGCAGAATCTCTGGAAGAGCAGAAAGAGGAGTGGTTTCAGGAGGCAGCAGAGAAAGCAAAAGGGCAGAAGCTGTGTGAAAATGTAGAGCTGGCTCTGGAGTTGGATACTCCGCAGTTATATGAAGCGTGGCTAAGGGAACCGATGGAAACATTTGCAGAAAAATACTGGAAAAAATGGGGCTTGCAGGAACATCCGATTGCGAAGAAACCGGTGGAACGTGTTTATATAGGCAATACGTTTTGTCCTCATTTATTTCCGGAGAATGACATATTACATGCCATGTTGGAAAAGGCAAAAATTGAAGGAATTTCAGTGACACTGACATTTTCGTGGATCAAAGAGAGTCAGATAGATTCAATCAGAGAATTGCTGAAATTTCTGGAACAGAGAAAAGAATATATGCCGAATGAGATTGCAGTAAATGACTGGGGCACCGCACATCTGATCCGTAAATGGAAACAGGAAACGCAAAACTGTGTGAAACTGAATCTGGGTATTCTTTTGAACCGGTACAAAAAGGACAATCGGTCCCGTTATCTGAAAGAGGAAACAAATTGCTTTCAGGAGACCAATTTAAACAGTGAATTTTATCAGCAATATTTAAAAGAGAACCAGATTGAGCGGTATGAACTGGAAGCCTGCGGACATGAGATCGTGATTCCAAAAGGAAAACATAGCCTGCATCTGCCGTTTTTTCAGACCAATACAGCACAGTTTTGTACACTGTATGCGAAGTGCGCATGTGGAGACCGTGGCAGACAGAAATCTGTAGAACAGTGCCCCGGATACTGCAGGGGATTGGTATTTTTATATCCCAGGCATCTGGAGATGTTTGGAAAGTATAACACACTGTTTGGATATGACAGAACGAGTCTGGAAGAGATGGAGTATCTGAATCAATCTGTCAGACAAGGCATTGACCGGATTGTGGTAAACCTATTGTGAGAAGTGAGGCGTGAAGATGAAGATTACAGCAGGGCTTGGAAGTGTGGATGATTATCCAATGTATGTGGAGGCAGGGGCAGATGAATGTTTCTGCGGGTATGTTCCATTTGCGTGGGCAGAAAAATATGGAGTGCTAAATCCATTAAACAGACGAGAAGTGCGCGCTTATAATGTGCAGATCGGTTCTTATGAAGAGTTGAAGATTCTTGGAAATATGAGGAAATACTATCAGGTGCCGGTAGCCATCACGTTCAACTCATTATCTTATACACCCGAGCAGTATCCTGTTGTGGGGGAGATCATTGGACAATGCCATCAGGCAGGATTTGATACGATCATTGTGGCAGATCCGGCGCTGCTTTTGTATATCCGCAGTCAGAAGATCCCCTGTCGGATCCATTTGAGCGGAGAATTTGGAGAGATCAACAGCCAGATGGCAGATTTTCTGGAAGAAATGGAAATCTGCAGGGTGATCTTTCACCGCAAAAATACAGTAGAAGATATGAAATCCTGTATTTCCAATCTAAAAAAGAATATCGAGTACGAGGCGTTTGTCCTAAATGAACTGTGCCATTTCAGTGGAGGATTCTGCAATTCGCTGCACTGTGATGAACTGGGGCATCTCTGTCGGGTTCCATATCGCGTGGGGAAGTTGAACAAAAAGTGTAAGGGCGTTCTGGAACTGTCAAATCAAAAAGCAGATGAAGTGGAAAACGAGGATTTGGATGTGGAAAACTATCGTACAGGAGCAGGTGGATGTGGATTGTGTGCGCTGTACGACCTACAAAAAGCGGGAATTACATATTTGAAGATTGTGGGCAGAGGAAATTATACAGAATTCATGCAGCAGGATATCATCCGGTTGAAAAAGGCGCTTATGATTTTGGAAACAGCGGAAACGAAAAGAGAATTCCGGGATCGTATGAAACAGGAATTGTTCCCAGATGGGTGCAGTCAAAACTGCTACTATTGACAACAGTTTTGACTGGTATTCCAGAATCGTTTGATCTCATCAGGAGTTAAAGTCTCGATGAATCGCTTTTTAATGGTGATCAGTTCTTCCGGATCGTAGAGAATTCGATAGAGAACTGCACGGTTTTCAAACTCGGTTCTTGTCACTGGAAGCGGTTCTTTTTGCATGGAAGTCTGCATTTCGGTCAGTTTCTGCATCAGTTCCTGTGTATTATTGGATTCATGAAATTTTATACTGACATCTTCGATAAAATGAGAGATGGCATGCGCCTGAATCGGAACATCATGTAAAAGTCGGATATTCTGACAGAGTTTTTCAACTACCAGCTTCTGGTTTTTTCGCATTTCTACATATTTCACAAAATACTGTTCATCTGACAGTAATGTATTTCCCTGATTTTCGTGCGCCTCTTTTTCCAGTTTCTTTAAAATCAAATCCAGATCGGACAGATCAAAAAAGGTGCAGGCAAGTTGTTTGTCCATCACAATATCACGGGCGATCCGGTGGAATGTATTCCGGAATATCTGTTCCAGCTCGGATTGTGCCCGTCGGATTTTTGCTGAATTTCCGGGCATGTAGAGATTCATCAGAATCCCACAGGAAGTTCCGGTCAGAAGCAAAAGCAGTTCGTTGACCAGGAGTGCGGGATGCACAGACTGGGCAGCATACAGGTGCAGTACCAAAACGGTGTTGGAAACCAGTGTATTCTGCAGGCTTAAGATGGCAATAATACCGGCAGAAGTTGGTGTCTGCAGTTGGAATAGTACTGCAAGAAGACATCCGATGGATGCGGCGGCAGCAATTTTCAAACACGCTCTAGCAAGAGCCTCGGAACTGGAGCGGTAGCAATCAGAACCGAAGTACGCAGAGCTATGCCGAATATTTCTGGCGGATTCAGAAGAGGTTTGTGAGGATAATCTGGAACAGACGGGAATTTCATTTCGATTTGAAAATGCAGATTTTGAAGATTTTGTGTCGAAAGTCTGCAGTTATATGGGTGGGGTGATGTTTGGACACTACAGAATAATATTTTTTTAATAAAAAAAGCCTTGATTTTAGGGCTTTTTTTAGTGTCTAATAAAAAGTTGGCACAGTTCTTGCAGTATATAAGGGTAGAAAGAAAAAGAGGAGGATGAAGAAATTGAAAAAATTCTTATTTGCAACACATGGAACTTTAGCAACAGGGATGAAGAGTACATTAGAATTACTCATAGGAAATACTGCAGATATTACCTGTTTGACAGCCTATGTAAACCCAGAAGACAATGTGGATGAACAACTGAAAGTTTATTTTTCAGAAGTGAGTGATGAAGATCAAGTAATCGTATGTACAGATTTGATGGGGGGAAGTGTCAATCAGAAAGTTGTTCCATATGCACAGAAAGAAAATGTATTTCTGATAGCCGGATTCAACCTGCCATTGATACTGGAACTGGCAATGAACGAGGATAAGGTTACAAAGGAAGAACTGCTAGATTCTATTGAGGAGTCCAGAAAAAATATGATGCTCGTTCAGGTAGAAATACCAGAAGGAAAAAAAGAAGATGAGGAAGAATTCTTAGCATAACAATAGATGATTGCGAAACTCAAAATGCGACTGATGTGGATAACTTTTGAGATTTCTAACGAAGTTATAGGCTTTGCAAGGGACAAAACCATAATACTTGCTAAAAATCGTGAAATGAGAGGAAGTTATCCACATTTCCACAAGGATTGGGAAGCGTAAAAACTGACATTTTTGAGGAGATATTGATTTGTCACAATCAAAGAATTCAGTATTTTCAATGAGTTCAGAGTTTCGCAAACGCCTATTAGCATAACAAAAAGAAAAGGAGAGAAAAAGATGATTGTATGTTTGAGAGTAGATGAAAGATTAATTCACGGACAAGTAGCAATGACATGGACAAAGGAACTGAAACTGAATGGACTGGTAGTTGCAAGTGATGAGGCGGCATCAAATGAACTACAAAAAATGACATTAAAGATGGCAGTGCCGGAAGGAATCAAATGTATCATCAAGTCGGTAGAAGATGTGACAACGATTCTGGATGATCCACGTTCAGAGTCTATGCGTCTGATGGTACTTGTACCGATGGTAAAAGATGCAGTTACATTGTGTAAACGTTACAAAAATATTGAAATGGTAAATATCGGAAATGCCGGTAAAACGACATCCGGAGAAAAGAAAATCTTATCAAAAGAAGTTATGCTGACAGCAGACGAACTGGAAGCACTGAAAGAACTGACAGAGCTTTACCCGGACACATTTTTCCAGGGAACACCGGCAATGGAAAAGAAAATGGCATCTGCAATATTAAAGGGATGTTGATTAAAATAGGATAGAGGAGGATGAGATTATGATGTTAGATGCATTTTTTGTAGCACTCGCTGTTTTTGTGGGAGTTGCAGGACATGAACTTTTTGGAATGGCAATGTTGAGCAGACCGATCGTAGTGGCACCGCTGGCAGGACTGCTTTTGGGAGATGTGCAGACAGGACTTATTGTAGGTGCATCATTGGAGTCGATTTTTATGGGAGTTGTAAACATCGGAATATCCAGTACAGCAGAACCGGCACTTGCAGCCGGACTTGCAACTGCTTTTGCAATTAATCTCGGAGGAAATGTCGGAACCATTATTCCAATCGTTTTCCCATTGGCAGTGCTTGGATTACAGTTAATGAACTTTATTTTCTCTTTTGTGATTGGTCCATGCGCACCGAAATTTGAAGAACTTGCAAAAGAAGGAAAAGATAAAGAAATTACAATACTTCATTTTGGTTTATGGTTCGTACATTATGCGTTATATGCATTGATTCCGTTTTTTGCAGTATTGTTTGGTTCGGATGCTGTTCAGCGTATTCTGGAAATGATACCGGATGTAATTATGAACGGTCTGACGGTAGCGGGAAATATGCTTCCTGCAGTTGGTATGGCAATGCTTCTGCAGATGCTCTGGAATAATAAGATTGCAATCTATTTCCTGCTGGGATTTATTCTCGTAGCATATTTGGATCTTCCACTGATCGCAATTGCAGTATTGGGAACAATTATTGCGGTTGTGACAGCACAGCGTGATATGCAGTTAAAGAACAATCAGGCGGCACCGGCGGCAGCGGTAGAAAAAATGAGTGAAGAGGAGGACTTTTTCGCATGAAATTAATGAATAATGTCAGTAAGGAAGAGAAAAAATTAATCAGAAAAATGTTCTGGAGATCCGGAGCAATGTATGCATCAGTAAATCCGGTTACCATGGGAGGAGGCGGTTTCTGCTATTCCATGATTCCGTTTATCAATCATTTTTATAAAGATAACGAAGAAAAAAGAAGAGAAGCATTGGCACGTCATGTGAAATATTTCAGTACGACAATTCCGATGGCATCTTTTGTAATGGGAATTGCAGGCTCCATGGAAAAAGAGAACAGTGAAAAAACAGATTTTGACGCAGGATCCATTAACTCAATCAAGCTGAGTCTGATGGGACCGCTGGCCGGAATCGGCGATTCCTTATTCTGGGGCGTATGGCGTGTTGTTGCAGCCGGACTTGCAATCGGACTTGCCAATGCAGGAAACGTGCTTGCACCATTGATTTTCCTTCTTGCATTTAATATTCCGAACTACCTGTGCCGTTACTATGGAGCGTTTTTAGGATATTCTCTTGGCGCAAAATACATAGAAAAGATTTATTCTAACGGAATGATGGAGATTCTGACGAAGGCAGCGGGCATTGTCGGACTGATCATGGTCGGAGCGATGACGAGTAAAACGGTTCTGTTTACGACAATTCTTGATTTTACGATGAAAGGAAAATCCGTAATGGATGTACAGTCTTCTCTTGACAGTATTTTTATCGGAATTGTACCGCTTTTGCTTACATTTGGATGTTTTAAACTGTTAAAGAAGAAAGTAAATATCATTGTTTTGATCTTTGGAATTGTTGCATTGGGAATTATATTATCCGTTCTCGGAATCTGCTAAGGCAGGAGGAAAAGTTATGACAGGAAATCGTATCAGAGACAGTAAAAGAAATCCGTTTTTTCAGGTAAAAGTAAAAGACGGGAAATACAGCACGGAAAATCAGGTGAGTTATTATGGAAAAAAACTACCGGATGATACATTTTCCTTTGATGTTTCCAATCAGAAAGTACAGGCGAATCTGGATGAATTCGGAACGATAAGACATATTACATTTTTTCACGGAAATTATCTGATGGAAAGTAAGCCGGGGGTGTGGGTGGCAAAGGATTTTGTGCAGGAACATCAGTTGTCTGTTTCTGTAAAATGGAATGGACAGACAGAAAAATTATGTGAACATACAAAATATGTGGAGACGGATCTGGCAGAAAATCTGTTTCCACGCTGCAGGCATTATTTTCCGTGGGGAGAAGTCACGATTCTTGCCACAGCACCGATTACAGCAAAAGGAAAACGGCTGAGTTGTCTTCTTTATGAAGTAACGGTAAAAAATACAGGCAGAGAGGCAGCAGAGATGACGGTCTGTCTCCCTGCTTTGTATGAAAAGAAATATTCGGATACAAGAAATGTGTTGATGATAACAGCGGAGAGTGGAACGTATCAGGATGTTTCCTTTACACTGCAGCCAATGGAGCAGAAACGGGTTTCACTTCTGTTTGGAGATCCGAACCGGTATCAGGATATAGAAATGTTTTTAAGTAAAGATACGGATTTCTGGATGGAACAGACGTTACAGTATTTCCGGTCATTGACAGGAGAACTGAAGATGGAAGAAGATGCGATGGCAGGAATGCTTTTGCAGAGAGCATACCAGCAGGCGTTTGGTGCGTTTGCAATGTCAGGCGAGAATGAAATTCTGGGTTCCAACTGGGGAACGTATCCGGTCACACCACATGTATGGAATAAAGACATGTACTACTCCAGTCTGCCGTTTACACTGACAGAGCCGGAACTTTGTAAAAAATGTATTCTCTGGTTTGCAAAATATGGAATCAAATATAAAGGAACTAAATTCGAAGGCGGCGTCTTTCATTCATTGAGCAATTCGTTGTCTGTGATCATGCTTTCCGGTGCATATTATGAGTATTTTGGTGAGAAAGAATTTTTCCAACAGCATCCAAAGCTCTATAAGAAAATGAAAGCAATTCTTCAGACGGTTCTCGAAAGCCGTGAGGAAAATGAGCCTTATCTGTATCGTACAACGTGGATTTCCGATGCGTATGCACTGGGAAAGTATCATACAGGAACCAATCTCTGTGTGTACCGCAGTTTTATGGCATTAGCAAGAATTGCGGAAGAAGTTTTCGGAGAGAAAAGTTATGCGGAAATGTTGAGAAGTGAAGCAGGAAAGACAAGAAAAGATATCGAACGGTATATGACTGCGAAGGGGCTCTTTGGAACACAGTATCTGGAAGGAATCAGTGGAATCGCAGAGGAAAAGAAGGAATGTGATTCTGCAGAAAAGTATCAGAAAGAGATGTTGGACCAGGGGCTTCAGTTTATAACAGATGTGAACCATGACGGAGAAATTTGTCTCAGAATGCATGATGGGGAAGAATCGGATACAACCCTGATGAAATACTACAAATATCAAAGTGAAGAGCAGGATACTTTGAAGCAGTATGGTCAGTTTACAGGAAGCAGAGAAAATCCTACTTACAGTGAACTGAGCAGAGGAATCAAGTGGGGAAATCAGTCCGGGGCAACATTTCCGGGATATATTTCGATTTTAAACGGTGCGGCAGAGAAAGAAAACTGGTCAGGAGACGAAGGTAGATTTCGTGAGTTAGAAAGACTGATAGACCTGGATGGTTCCTGGTGGTGGTGGCCGTATAAGATCGGAGCACAGACCGGTGATGTTGTGAGAATGAACAGCTGCGGAAAATGTGGATGGGGTGCAGGAATCTTTTTTATCCTTTTTATCACGGAATTTCTCGGAATCGAATATGATGCGCCGAAGGCGGTGTTCAGAATCCATCCTAAGCGGTTTATCGGCGGATTCTGCTGGAAAAATATGCGGATAGGAAATGCCCGATTTGATATTTCGGTTCGGTATGAGCATCATATGGCAGAGTTTTCTATGAAAAATAGAAGTACATTTCCGGTTTATGTAGAAATGAAAAAAAATCAAAAGAAATTAATTCACCCAAACAACGAAGAGAAATGGAGTCAGGATTATGAATTTATTAAATAATATCACAACCTTTAAGGGCGAGCGGTCAAGAGCAGTATCTCCGGAAAATCCGACGGGAGAAAAGGGAAGAGCATGCATGGAAGACAGTGCACTCGGACCGCAGAGAAAAGGAAGAGGAAGTATCCGTCTTCCAATGGGAGAAGAGACGGTCATTGCAGATATAAAAGGACCGGGAATCATTCGTCATATCTGGATGACGATTCGTGAAAATACAGAAAAGGGAAGTTTTGTTATGCGTGATGTTGTACTCAGAATCTATTGGGACAACAGCAGCACTCCGGCGGTAGAAGCTCCACTGGGAGATTTCTTCTGCAACGGATTCGGCGAACGATGTGACATTGCGTCTCTGCCGATCGTAGTAAATCCAACGGGCGGTATGAACAGCTATTTTGAAATGCCGTTTCGTGAAAGAGCAAGAATTACCATTACAAATGAACATCCGAAAGACATTACTTCATTTTTCTATACAGTAAATTATGCGGAGACAGACAGTCTGCCGGAAAACACTCTGTATTTCCACGCATACTGGAAACGGGAAAGACAAACAGAACTGGCAAAAGATTACGTGATACTGGATAAGATTAAAGGAAAAGGCTATTATGTAGGAACATTTCTTGCGCTGACTGCACTGGAAAGATATTGGTGGGGAGAGGGTGAATTTAAGTTCTATCTGGATGGAGATGAAGAATTCCCGACCGTATCCTCCACAGGTTCTGAAGATTATTTCGGAGGTGCGTGGGCATTTCATCAGAAAGATGAGCTGGGAAGACCTTCCGTTAAGAACTATTCCACACTGTTTCTAGGTTATCCGTTTTATGAGACAAAGGACAAGACACGTGTACGGTTTGAAACAGGAAAATTAAATGCAGTACATGCATTTGGTGATGACAGTCTGCCGCGCCATGGTCTGTACCGCTGGCATATTCTAGATCCAATCGCATTTTCAGAAGATATCAAAGTAACTTTGCAGCAGATTGGAAATGATGATCTGTCATTGTTTGAACGTTCGGACGATGTGGCAACAGTGGCTTATTGGTATCAGGATTCTGCAGAAGGATTTGATCGGGTATTTCCGGACAGAAGAGCACGTCTGCCGAGGTAAGAATGCCGGGAGTTACTGCTCACAGGTTAACATATGAACAGTAATCCCCGGGACAAAAAGCCATGAGATGGAAAAGAAAACTTGAGTTTCCGCAAATTGCACTGAAAAAATGGATATGTCTTCCCAAAGTGCCAATCTGCCGAAATTTTGAGAGATTTAGAATGGCAGTGCCGAAAATAGAGGCACTTTAATAAGCCCCGCCGGAACCGGACTTTAGGAGACCTATTCTTTTCTCTACTTAACCGGTCAGCTTAAGGCAGAGTTGACGGCATGCCGGACGCTTTGTCCGGAACCACAGTCGGACACCTTCTTTTGCATACGACAGTATGCCGGAGATGCCTTTCGCCAGCCGATAATAGCAGAAGCTTACTTTCTCTTTGATCGGATCTGCTTTCTGTATGATAGAAACTTTCAGGGCATTTGTTGGAGGCTCTGATTCCTCCTGGCAATCAGGCGGAGCGCATAATCCTGCTTCTGTTGGTCGAGGAAGAGGAAGATTTTATTGTCATCATAACCCCGATCCATAACGAAAGTAGCTTTCCCGAAAAGAGAGACGGCCTGTCTGATCGCATCAAATGTGATGGTATTTACAGATTTGTAATCTTTCTCAGCAGAAGAATGGAGCCGGGAAAAAATACTGACGGGATGCTTATGAGCAGTTAAAACGCAGGCTTCCGTTACATGATATCCCTTTTTATAAACATTTTTGTCTGTGTGCTTTCTGAACCATCCCGGACAATGCCCAGGGCTTCAAAGTGTTTCCCATCCGGCTTTACAACATCGCTTTCATCAATCAGGACCACCGGATCGGGAGGCGAGAGCTTCTTTACGGTATGGAGATAAGTGGAAGCCGCAGCGGCAGGGGGCCTTCCAAGAGATGTGTGGAAAGTCGTTTTACTGTATTTACTTTACGTGCAGGTTCATGGAGCTGATCGGAAATATCGGTAAGCAGACAGCTCTGAGATGCCAAAATACCGTAAACCATATCTGATATAAACTTGCGGTCTGGTTTCGGAAGACGGCAGGAAATTTTATTTGTAAAAGTTAAAATTTTTCTTTTCAGAGAGTAAGTAGTTGATGTAGAATTAATCATAAGGGATCCCCTTTCTTTTTGTTTAGTAAGTTTTTGGTTTGGTAGCTTAATTTTACATCAAAAAGGAACAGGATTCCTTATATTTTAGGCATTTTTTGAAAGTTGTGGATAACGAAACATAGCAGACTTATCTGAGGAGGATAATTCTGCGGAAACTCAAGAAAAGAAAAGTGTTGTAGAGAAACTCAAAATTTATTATAATAGGGGTATGAAAAAGCAGAAAAACCGGGAGGTACTTTTTATGGAAGCAAAAGACAGGGTATATCAGGCGCTGTGCAGGATGTCGAAGAGTGATTGTCAGATTACGGCGGCAGCACTTGCAGAAGAGCTGAATTTAAGCCGACAGGTAGTCAGCCATTATCTGAACCGTCTTTTGGAAGAAGGTAGTGTGGAAAAGACACTTACCCGGCCGGTATGCTGGAATATCAGGAAACAACAGAGAGAGAATGTGCAGGGTTCTGTCAGTGAAGAAAGAAAAGAAATAGAAGAAGTGCTGCCGGAAGTACGCCGGGAAGACGTCTTTGATACAATGATCGGTGCTGACGGCAGCCAGAAAAATGTAATTGAAAGATGCAAAGCGGCGGTGTCATATCCGCCGGACGGACTGCCAATACTGATTACAGGAGAAAGTGGGGTCGGAAAAAGCTTTCTGGCAAGACTGATTCACCAATATGCAGTTTCCAGTGCAGTTATCAGCGAGAGTGCTCCGTTGGTAGTGCTGAATTGTGCAGATTATGCGAACAATCCAGAGCTATTGTCGGCAGCACTTTTAGGGTATAAAAAGGGAAGCTTTACCGGAGCGGATACAGATAAAGAGGGGCTTTTGCAGGAAGCGGACGGCGGTTATCTTTTTCTGGACGAGATTCACCGGCTGTCTTATGAAAACCAGGAAAAGCTTTTTATTTTCATGGACACAGGAAAATATCGACCGCTTGGTGACAAGAACTGGAAAGCGGCGAAGGTAAGGTTTATTTTTGCAACAACGGAGATTCCGGAAAAAGTCCTTCTGGAAACATTTCGCCGGAGAATTACCGTACAGACTTCAATCGGAAGTATTGCGGAAAGACCGCTGATGGAACGACTACAGTTAATTTATCGGTTTTATCAGAAAGAAGCGGTAAAGATCAACAGGGATATTCTGATTGAAAAGGATGCGATGCAGTATCTGTGCTTTTCAAAGTTACCTGGAAATATCGGAAAACTGGAAAATCTTGTGCGGGTAAGCTGTGCAGAAGCATATTTTCGGCAACAGGAGGAAAAACTGTTGAAAATCTCTTCAAGAGAGCTGCAGAATGAGACACCGGACAAGGGTGATTCTTTGGAAGAAATTGTCTGTCCGATGAAAGTTTTGTGCAGTCAGGAAAGTGAATCTGCGTATGAAGCATGTGTTACGGAACATGCTTTGAATGTTTCAGCTCTCTGGGAAGAGGTGGTGAAGGCTTCCTGGGATAAAACAGATATGTTATATCTACGGTATAAACACCAGATGAAGACTTGGGAGAAATATGTCACAGTGAGTTCTTCGGTGTTCGAAAATACGGTAAGAAAGATGTTTGAGAGCAGCTGCAGATTGGTGCTGAAACGCTATGGAATTCGTGTGACAGACCAATGTCTGAAGGAACTGTACCTGAGTTATAAGATGTTCTCGCAAATGGAATTGGATGCAGAGATGGAGTGGAAATTGTCTGTTTATTTTGAACAGTCTCTTTCAAGGGCACATTATATTGCAAAACGTCTTTTTGAGAAAGTGGTATCGTTGGAACAAGGCTGTGGAAAACACGTCCTGTTTTTGTTTACAGTTGCTCTGCATGAGTATGTTGTAGAGTCTGTTGAACTGGCAGGTTTGATTGCTGCGCATGGAGATACAACGGCGAGCAGTATTGCAAAAGTGGTGAATCAGGCATGTGGAACCTTTGTGTTTGAAGCAATTGATATGCCGATGGACTCTTCTTTTGATGCGATGATTGATAAAGTAAGGAGTTATCTGGAAGATATTCCGGGAGGAAGAGGAGTGATTCTGCTGGTAGATACAGGTTCTCTCAGCAGAATGTATACATTGATCAAAAACAGTCTGTCAGGGGATCTGATGATTATCAATAATGTTTCTACGGCAATTGCGCTCGATATCGGAATTAAAATACTGGGACATAGTTCCTTTACGGAAATTACACAGAGTACAAAGAAAATCTGTAGTTTTGATGTACAGTTTTTTGAAGGTCTTTCACAGGGAAAAAATATTGTCATATCCTGTATGTCCGGAGTGGGAATTGCGGAAAAGATTCAGGAAATGATGAAAAGCGTGCTCGGAGACTGCGGGCTTGATTTTATTACGATGGATTATAAGGAACTGATTCGGGTTTTGGGTGAAAAAGGGGAAAAATCCTTTGAGCAGACACTGTTGATTTTGACGACTTCATCACTTTCAGAAGAAGTAAAAACTCCATGGCTGAGTATGTATGATGTGTTGGATGGAAGTGGAGAACAGGTGCTGTGGGATTCCTTAAAGACAGTAATAAATCCGGAGCAGTTTGAAGTGCTCAAAAGAGAATTTGTAAAGTTTTTCTCAATGGAAGGTATCGTAAGCCGACTGCAGTTTTTGAACCCTGCGGTTGTAGTTCGGGAAGTAGAACTGATTTTGATGCGGTATGAAAAGTATTATGCATTGGAAATGTCGGGGCATGTGAGACTAAATTTGTATATGCACATTGCATTTATGTTTGAGCGTCTGATGATCGCACAGGATGGTTATGAGGAAGAACAACGGGAATTATCTGAGCAAGAGAAGGAGTTCTATCGGATTTCTCGGATTGTATTTGCGGAAGCAGAAAAAAAATACAGAATCAGATTGGATGAATATGAATTGTCGATGCTATACGAATTGTTTAAAAGACTGATTAAGTAGTAAAGAGGAAATTCGATGGGACTGGAACTGAAGGTTGAGCAGAAACAAAGGGTATATCAGAAGCAGATTGAGCAGGCACGCATCCTGCAAATGAATGCACAGGAAATTGCTGTGTATATTCAGGAAGTGGCACTGGAAAATCCGTTGATTGAAGTGGAAGAACTGGCAGAGGCACCGCTGGAAGAACTGGTGAGGGAAGATATGCGTAAGTCTGATGAAACAGGAGTAACGGCATCGGAGGATACCGACTGGAGCTATGCCGGCGGTCATCAGTTGTTAGAAGACTGGTGGACTCTTCAGGAAGAAAGCCTTGTGGATATAATACATCAGCAGCTGTTGACGATGCCAATTGGGGAAAAAGAAAAGAAAATTGTGGAAAAGTTAGCAGGATCATTGGACAGTAGAGGATATCTGGAGATTTCGGTGAAAAAACTGGCAGAGTACATACCATGTTCGGTGCGGGAACTTCGGAGTGCGCTGGAGATACTGAAATCATTGGAGCCGGCCGGAATCGGGGCCGCCGATTTGAAGGAATGTCTGATTCTGCAGTTGAAGCGACAGAAAGACTCCCGGCTTGCGATTACTCTGGTAAAAAATTATCTGGAAGATCTGTCAAAACATAAAATTTCAGCAATTGCAAAAGAACTGGGAGAGGAAGAGGCGGCGGTAAGAGACGCATTTTCCAGAATCAGAACCCTGAATCCAAAACCAGGAAGAATATATGGGAGAAACACAGGGGGGTATGTAATACCAGATATTATTGTGTCAAAAGAACATGGAAAATATATAGCGGAATTGAATGAGGCTGTGTACCGGGAACTGAGGCTGAATGAATTCTATGTAAAACTGCGAGATTCGAAAGAGGCGGAGGTTCGGGAATATATTATGCAAAAGCAGGCGCAGGCAGAATGGCTGAGAGCATGCATAGAGCAGAGAAGTCATACATTGCAGAGGATTGCAGATATACTGGTTGATTTCCAGAGGATGTTTTTGGACTCGGGAAAGGATATGAAACCGATCAGACAGAAGGATGTTGCACAGATTATGGAGGTGAATGAATCAACAATCAGCAGGGCGGTGAAAGGAAAATATCTGCAGTGTGGCTGGGGCGTTTATGCACTGTCAGATTTTATGCCAAAAGGGACGGAGGAAGTCAGTAGCGATTCAGTGAAGCTGATGCTAAGAAATTTCATTCAAAGCGAAGATAAGAAGAAACCGCTGAGTGATCAAAAACTGGCGCAGAAACTGGGAGAAGAGGGAATACAGATCTCAAGAAGAACGGTGGCAAAATATAGGATGCAGATGAATATTCTGGATGCAGCAGGGAGAAGGGGGGAGTTCTGATATTGCACAATAAAAATAGAATTGGTTTATGTGGCTGTACTTTGGTGCAAAGGTGGACTGAAATACAGCCGTTTTTGTTTTTTCTAAAGAGATTTCAATAGATTTACGGTATGACTTCTAAAAAATGTCTTATACCCTGTTGGGTAGAAATGTCGCAAGGAATAGTGCATGTGAATGCGCAGTTCGCATATGCACGTTGACTGTGCATAGTGGCTCACGGCAGATAGACTCTTCACTGATTTTAACCAATGATGTATTACAGACAGGGAAAACGTTATTTTTGTCTGAACGATCAAGATATTTCTTTGTTACCGAAATCCGTTGCTCTGTTTTTCTTTTTTTATAGCAAACCTCTTAAATAATGCAAGCTCTTTACAGAGGTGATAAAATATAGTGTAGGAGATGATAACATGCTACATAATGAAGCTAGAAAACTGGTATTGGAAGCCTGGGATAAAACGCACAATGCCAAGGAGATCGCAAAATATTTTTCAGTAAACCAAAGTACCATATACCGCCTTGTGGAAGAACGTGCACGCACTGGCAGTTATGAGACCAGAACGCAGCTGAGAGGACGGAAACCAATCCTTACAGAAAAGCAGCACCAAGATATTCTGGAACTTGTGCAGAAACAGCCTGATATCACAATGAAGGAAATCATTGAAAGCCTTAATTTGCCTGTAGGCAGCAAAGCCGTCAGGCGTTTTCTGATAAAACAAGGTTATACTTATAAGAAAAAGTCTTTGCATGCAAAAGAACAGGAGCGTCCCCGATGTGCAGGCAAAGCGCAGCGCATGGATAGAAAACATATCTGATGCAAATGCAGAACATCAGATATATCTTGATGAAAGCGGCATTAATACAAACCTCACAAGACACTATGCACGTGCAGTACATGGGAAATGTGCCATTGATGCTGCCCCAATAAACACGCCTGCAGGAATACACCGTTTTGTCGTCCATTCGTCTTAACGGCAGTTTGGTATATACTACGTACCAAGGCGGAACAACCGCACAGCGGTTTCGTGAATACATGGAAAAACAGTTGATACCGAGTCTTGAGAAAGGCAATGTTGTAATTATGGATAATATGCGCTCTCATCATGCCAAAATAGTGACAGAACTTTTGGACAAGGCTGGTATTTCCTACCTGTATTTGCCGCCATACAGTCCGGATTTAAATCCTATTGAAAAAATGTGGTCAAAAATGAAAGCTATTCTCAGAAAGAATAAAATCTGTGTTGCCTCTGAACTGCCTGAAGTTGTAAAAGCGGCCTTAGAAACTATAAGCATGAATGATTGTAAATGGTGGTTTCACGCATGTGGAATTTGCGTTAATTAAGAGGATTACTATAGATGAATGCATATTTATCATACTTGGTTACAATTCTTTGAAATCCTTTTCATTCGCTGGATCAGGTAGATTGGATAGTCGTAAGAATCCACTACCACATGTATCTTGGTGCTTACACCACCTAGGCTGTGTCTGATTTTGCTTGGAAGCTATCCTATCATGAGAAGGCAATAGAAACACATGTTTTGTGCATTTTTAATTTTCAAACACGCTCTATCATATACAGTTACAAGAGTAAACAACCGGAACGAATGTTAACTTACAATAATAAAAGGTTGACAATAGAACGTCTCTTTCGTATACTGGAACAAGAGTGTAAAGAAGGAGAACAAAACACATGGAGACAAAAGCAAAATTTCTCACAACGAAACAAATGACGTTGATCGCATTGATGACAGCGCTGACCTGCATTCTGGGGCCGTTAAGTATTCCACTGCCGTTCAGTCCGGTGCCGATTTCATTTACAAACCTGGTGTTGTATTTCTCGGTTTTTGTACTGGGAACAAAATTCAGCACCATCAGTTATATCGTATACCTCTTGATCGGTCTGGTCGGACTTCCGGTATTTTCCGGTTTCAGCGGCGGTCCGGCAAAAGTGGCAGGGCCTACGGGCGGATATCTGGTCGGATTTGTGTTTTTGACAGTGATCGCCGGATTTTTTGTGGAGCATTTTAAAGGAAAACTGTCATTTGCCGTTCTTGGAATGGTACTTGGAACGATCGTATGTTATCTTTTCGGTACAATCTGGCTTTCTATGCAGTTGAATATCGGATTTGTGGCAGGACTTGGTGTCGGAGTATTTCCGTATATTCCGGGAGATCTGGTAAAAATTGCAATTGCCTGCATTATAGGGCCGAAAATCAGACGTGCTGTTGTAAGATAAAGGGATAGAATCTGCACTTTCGGACAGAATAAACAAGACATGATTTGTAATGGAAAGTGGGGAAATGATATGGAAGAACAGACAGGAAAGCTTTTAAAAGAATGCAGCAGTGGCTGCAAGATGGCGATCAACAGCCTGAATCAGGTGCGGGATTTTGTGAAGGATGAAAAGCTTCATCAGCTGCTGGATGAATACGACAAGAAACATAAAGCACTAGAGGAAGATATCAGCAGACTGCTGGAAAAACATGGAGAACAAGAAAAGGATCCGCATCCTGCCGCAGCTGCATTTTCCAGGATTACAACGGATGTGAAGCTGATGCTCCACGATGACAGCTCTCAGATTGCGAAGCTTCTGATGGATGGCTGTAATATGGGAATCCAGTCCATCGGAAAATTTCTCAATGAGTATGAAGAGGCGTCTTCTGAGAGCCGTTCGCTTGCAAAGAAGCTGCTCCATATGGACGAACAGCTGATGAAAGAATTGAAACCATTCTTATAAAAACAGGATAAACAGTTAAAAAACTGACAGCAAAAGTTAACTCTCCATCCATTGGAGAGTTTTCTTTTCTTTGATACAATAAAAGCAGCAAAAGATCAGAGAAAAGAGAGGTGCAGATGGATGGAATTGAAAATTGGAAAACGAATTCAAGATCTTAGAAAGCAAAAAGGACTGACGCAGGAACAGGTGGCAGCAGCACTCAATATTTCAGCGGCAGCAGTGTCCAAGTGGGAGACGGATACGACATATCCGGATATTACAATCCTAAACCCACTGGCAAGGCTTTTGGGCGTGAGTGTGGATGTTCTGCTGGATTTTCAGGAGCAGATGACGGAAGAAGAATGTATGAAGCGGATGGAGAAAGCGGATACACTGTTTTCGACAAGAAACTGGGAAGAAGGACAGCAGTACTGTGAAGAGCTTCTGAAAGAATTTCCGACAGACTTATTTCTGAAATTTCGGGTAGCTTCGACTTATATGCAGTATGCAGGTGCAAGCTTGCAGGAAGAAATTTTGAAGCAGCAGATGGAACGAAGCATTACGTTGTTTGAAGAGAGCACAGCCAGCGAAAATGCGGAGATTTCCGAGACGGCATGGTATGTTTTATCTGGCTTATACTGTATGAATGAGGAATATGAAAAAGGGCTGGAAGCCGTAGAAAAACTGCCGCAGCCGGATTTTGATGCAAGAAGCATGAAGTCCAGTATCCTGTATCAGATGGGAAAACTGGAAGAATCAGAAAAACTGACACAGCGTTGTTTGTATGAAGAAATCCGCAATGCAGGTTTGTCTCTGGTCAGTCTGGCGAAAATTGCCGGAGAAGAAAGTGAGTATGAAAAGGCGTTTCGATTTCTGGATGCCGCACAGGAGCTGGAGACCTTATTTGAAGAAAGCCGTCTCGGAGGAGTCAATGTTATGGTATCCCAGATGAAACTTGGAATTCTGGTGAAGCAGGGGAAAAAAGACCAGGCACTTTCAGAACTGAAGCATCTGGTTATGGGGTATCTGAATATTGTACAAGGAAGAAAGACAGAGACTCCAATTTACTTTGACAAACTGGAATGGAATGAAAGTACTTCACCGAAACGGGGATATCTACTGGAAAATCTTCTGTGGCTGTTGGAGACAGAGGACGTATATGCAGAATTAAGAGCGGAAGATGTGTATCGGGAAATGGTAGAAAAAATTCAAAAGGAACTGGAAAAAAGCAGATAAAATTCGCCCCGCAAAAGTGGAAGAGAGCTTTTGCGGGGCGACCTTGTTTCTTATTTAATCTCAGCTCTTGCAGCTGCATCCTTGTAGTATTTGAAATCTGTAAAGATTTCTTCTTTGTAAGGATTCTTTTTCTTCTTTCTTGCAGTTCTTATAATGTAAATAAATGCTACAATATTTACGATCAGTGCAAGGAGACTGACAATCGTCATCATGGTCGGATCTGCATTTGTGCTTCCGCCGGCAGTGATTCCGTTTAAAGTACCGTCAGCATACAGTTTTGGAATGGTTGCCCATGGGAATACCTGTGTTCCGTCAGAGAATGTCTCCTGGAACAGAGGGAATACCTGCGCGAACATACACCAGATACAAAGCGTGTTGGCACGGTTCATGATCCAGCCGCCTTTGTTCCAGAGCAGTGCTGCGATTGTCGGTGCAAGCAGAAGTGCAACGCCGCAGAACCAGGAATGTGTCGGCAGACAGTTGTAGGTATAGGCGAAATTCCATACATCATAGACCAGGATGTAAACCCAGATCATATCCGGCCAGATCATGTCTTTTTTGTCTTTGGATGTGTAGACAGCCCACCATCCGGTCATACACAAAATATTGATGATTCCGGCAATTCCGTTAAATACGTTGTGCCATCCTCCGTACAGCCATACATCTTCAGAGGACAGCCACCAGGAATACCATCCGTTGATGGCAGATTCAAAATCACTTGCAACGGCGATCAGAATATTGATGGCAACGATTGCAAACGGATACGCTTTGAACCAGTGAGCTTTTCCGATTCCCCATTCATATTTGATCATCATAAATCCGATACATCCTGCAAGTGCGGCATAAAGCTTGGCGTAGTGGAACCATCCATTCATATATAGATATGTCTGGTTATTGAGTGCCCAGGAAGCTCCTGTTTTTGCCCCGACGGCAATTGCAATAAAATAAACAGTCAAAATAGCCGGGATGACAAAAAACATTAAAATACCGCCGGCTTTGGTCCGTCTGGAAACTTCGTTTAACAGAATCAGTGCAGCGAGTACGCCAAGCATCGCGATCCACTGCGGCAGGGCGTTTTCACCGTAAACATGAAATAACATAATCTTTTTCCTCTTTTCATTCCTTTTATTGTGCTTCAATTTCCTTGATATTACATTCATCTCCGCACACGAGATACGTGTTCGGGCTTTTACAATATGGGCACTGTCTGCCGAATTCCACTGTAGGATACGTCTGGCGGCAATCCTCACAGTAAGTAGTGGCAGGGAGTATCTCGATTTTCAGTTCTGAATGTTCGATCAGCGGAAATTTTTTGCGGTAGTATTTCCAGCAGTCTGTCAGGTAATCAGGGACGATTGTGCTCACTTCCCCGATTTCCAGAGTGACAGAGCCGATTTCGCTTAAATTGTTTTCTTTTGCAACATTTTGAAGCGTTTTTGTAATGTGAACAATAATTCCCAACTCATGCATAATGTGTTCCTTTATGATTTCTTTTTCAGTTTGATCTTAATGGCACGTTTGGCTGCATAAGGAAGGATTCCTTTTAGCTTGTCTTCTGCAGTACGCATCCGGCTTGCCTCAGGAAGATCCCGGCTTAAATGGATGGCATCAAACTCGCATTTTGTGGTACAGAGTCCGCAGCCGATGCATTTATTTTCATCCACGACAGAAGCTCCGCATCCGAGACAGCGACCTGCTTCGATCTTGACTTGTTCTTCTGTGAGAGAAGAACGCAGATCGCGGAAGGTTTCTTTTGCGATTCCGGATTTTTTACCCGGTATCTGTCTTTTTGCCGTGTCAAATTCTTCGATGTCAAGGTTGTTTTTATCAAGCTCGACAAACTGACGCAGATCACGTCCAAGTGTCAGCGAGTGGCCTTTATGTACAAAGCGGTGGATGGATACGCAGCCCTGTTTTCCGGCAGCAATCGCATCAATGGCGAATTTCGGCCCGGTAAAGACATCACCGCCGACAAAAATATCCGGTTCTGCGGTCTGATAGGTGACAGGATCTGCCTGTGCAGTCTGATTTGGACGAAGCTCTACAGCGGTGTCTTTTAACAGATTACCCCAGAGGATCGTCTGCCCGATGGAGAGCAGTACATTTTCACATTCCAAGGTGATACAGTCATTCTCATTATAGACCGGAGCAAATCTGTGATTTTCATCAAATACAGAGATACATTTTTTCAACACGATACCTGTTACAGCTCCGTTTTCAGTGAGGATTTCTTTTGGTCCCCATCCGCACTGAATCTGGATATCTTCTTCTTTTGCCTCTTCTACTTCATCACGGGCTGCCGGCATTTCTGCCCCGGATTCCAGACAGTACATGGAGACAAGCTCACTTCCGGTACGAAGCGCGGTCCTTGCAACGTCGATGGCAACGTTTCCGCCGCCGATCACCACAGTACGGCCATTCAGATGAACAGAATCTTCATTCAGGTTTACACTGCGTAAAAATTCCACACCGGTTGTCACGCCTTTCGCATCTTCCCCCGGGATTCCGGTTTTTCGTCCGCCCTGTGCACCGATCGCAATATAAAACGCCTGATATCCCTGTGCACGGAGTTCAGGGATCGTGATATCTTTGCCGATTTCCACGTTGTAACGGAATTCAATTCCCATTTGTTTTAAAATGTCAATTTCTGCTTCAATTACTGATTTTTCCAGACGGAAGGATGGGATTCCATTCATCAGCATACCACCTGCACGGGATTCTTTTTCAAAAATCGTAACCGGGTATCCTTTTGTACGCAGATAGTAGGCGGCGGACATTCCGGCAGGACCGGCACCGATCACGGCAATTTTCTGAGTGAATTGTTTTCCTTCATGATTCTCGCAAAGCGGAACAAAGCGGGTATTTTCCTTTAACTCCTGTTCTGCGATAAACCGCTTGATCTCATCAATAGCAACAGCCTGATCAATGGTCGCTCGGGTACATGCATCCTCACAGCGGCGGTTACAGATTGCACCGCAGACTGCAGGGAACGGGTTTTCGGTCTTGATCAGTTTTAATGCGTCAAGATAGCGTCCCTCAGCCGCCATCTTAATATAGCCCTGTACGGGAAGATGAGCAGGACAGGCAGTCTTACAAGGAGATGTACCGGTGTCATAGCAGTTGATTTTGGCATGATCCCGGTAATCCGGAGCCCATTTGTCCGGTCCCCATTTTTCCGTATCCGGAAGCAGGGATTTCGGATAGGAAATCTCGCCTTGTTTTGTACACAGCTTCTGCCCAAGTTTGGCAGCGCCTACTGGACAGACCTCCACACACTGACCACAGGCAACGCATTTGCCTGCTTCCACATGGGCACGGTAGGCAGAGCGGGACATATTCGGTGTGTTGAACAACTGAGATGTACGCAGTGCATTGCAGACACCAGATGCACAGTTGCAGATGGCGAAGATCTTATCTTCCCGTCAATATTGGTGATTTGATGTACAAATCCGTTTCTCTCGGCGCGCTCCAGAATTTCCAGAACTTCCTCCTGTGTGATGTAATGGCCTTTTCCTGTTTCTACCAGATAATCTGCCATATCACCGACACCGATGCACAGATCTCCTTTGATTTCACCGCAGCCTTCGCCGCGCACGCGTTGCTGACGGCGGCAGGAACAGGCGCCGACTGCATATTTGTCCTGATATTTTTTCAGCCAGTGGGAGATATGCTCCACACTTGCGTATTCCTGCTTTGCAGGAATTGCCTTTTCTACAGGAATGACATGCATTCCGATTCCGGAGCCTCCCGGCGGTACCATTGGTGTGACCTTTTCCAGAGGCAGTCTGGACATATTTTCAAAGAAATCTGCCAGAATCGGGTGTTCTTCCACCTGCTTGTCATTCATCATCATAAATTCTGCGCAGCCGGGAACAAACATCGGCAGGACATACTGCTTATGATGGTCGGCGTTCTCCCAGTTATATTCGATCATGCCGATCACGGACATTTCATCCAGCAACTTTTGCACACGTTCTGGATCTTTGCCGGATTTTCGGGCAATCTGTTCCAGTGTCATTGGTTTTCTGACCTTCATGGAAAGACAGACCTCTGCCATTTCATCAGTCAGAACTTCCGCGAGTCCCCAATACTCGGGATCCTCCACTGTGACTTTCACACCGACACGGTCAGTGATCATCTGTCCCAGCTTCAGTACCCGCTTTTTACATTCTTCCAGATCAAAGTCAAAATAAGGAAGAACATCAATCTTGTTGATTAGAAGGCACTGGCATACCTGAAACATCAGTGGATATTTCAGTGGTTTATCGTCTCCTTCCGGAACACTTAAGATCATGGCATTTTTCACAGCGCCTGTGTCAAATTCTGCAGGACAGACCAGGTTGCCCACATTTTCCAAAATGGCAAGATCTACATCACTGGTATCCAGCTCCAAAAGTCCTTGCCTTGTCATATCAGCATCCAGATGACACATTCCCCCTGTGTGCAGCTGAATGACTTTGGCTCCGGTTTCGCTGATCGTATCTGCATCTACAGCGCTGTCAATATCAGCTTCCATGACTCCGATGCGAAAATCATGTTTCATAGCAGCTATTGTTTTAGTCAGAGTGGTGGTCTTCCCTGCTCCGGGAGACGACATCAGATTTAAAAGAAAGTCAAATGGTTTTTGGACACAATGTATAAGAATTAACTTTCTGAGAAAGAAAAATAAGACAAATACAACATGATATAGGCAAAGTGTTGAGTAAAGTAAAAAGAGCCAAAGCTCACGCAATCATTGCGTTTACTTTGGCTCTGATTTTATGAAAATTTGAAATTAAACTTCCGGACCAGCAGAAACTAAAGCTTTTCCAGCTTCATTTCCTTCGTATTTAGCAAAGTTCTTAACAAATCTCTGTGCAAGATCTTTTGCTTTTGTCTCCCACTCAGCAGCATCTGCATAAGTGTCACGTGGGTCAAGAATGTTTGTATCTACACCTGGAAGCTCTGTTGGTACTTCGAAGTTGAAGAATGGGATCTTCTTAGTAGGTGCATTTACGATGTCTCCGTTTAAGATTGCATCGATGATACCGCGAGTATCTTTGATAGAGATACGTTTTCCTGTTCCGTTCCATCCTGTGTTCACCAGGTATGCTTTTGCTCCGTTTGCTTCCATTTTCTTAACAAGCTCTTCTGCATATTTTGTAGGATGCAGCTCTAAGAATGCCTGTCCGAAGCAAGCTGAGAATGTTGGTGTAGGCTCTGTGATTCCACGTTCTGTACCAGCAAGTTTTGCTGTGAATCCAGACAGGAAGTAGTATTCAGCCTGCTCTGGTGTCAGAACAGATACCGGAGGAAGTACTCCGAATGCATCTGCAGACAGGAAGATTACATTCTTAGCTGCCGGTGCAGAAGAAACCGGACGTACGATGTTCTCGATGTGGTTGATCGGGTAAGATACACGAGTATTTTCTGTAACACTCTTGTCATCAAAGTCGATCTTTCCTTCTGCATCCAGAGTTACGTTCTCAAGAAGAGCGTCACGTCTGATTGCATTGTAGATGTCCGGCTCAGATTCTTTGTCAAGGTTGATAACTTTTGCGTAGCATCCGCCTTCAAAGTTGAATACTCCGTTGTCATCCCATCCGTGCTCGTCATCACCGATCAGAAGACGTTTCGGATCTGTAGAGAGTGTTGTCTTACCTGTTCCTGAAAGTCCGAAGAAGAGTGCTGTGTTCTCTCCGTTCATGTCTGTGTTTGCAGAACAGTGCATAGAAGCGATACCTTTCAGCGGCAGGTAGTAGTTCATCATAGAGAACATACCTTTTTTCATCTCTCCGCCGTACCATGTGTTTACAATAACCTGCTCACGGCTTGTGATGTTGAACATAACAGCTGTCTCAGAGTTAAGTCCGAGCTCTTTGTAGTTTTCAACTTTTGCTTTAGAAGCGTTGTAAACAACGAAATCTGGTTCAAAGTCTTTTAATTCTTCTTCTGTAGGCTGGATGAACATGTTTGTAACAAAGTGTGCCTGCCAAGCAACCTCAACGATGAAACGGATTGCCATACGAGTGTCTTTGTTAGCTCCGCAGAATGCATCTACAACGAAAAGTCTCTTATTGGAGAGTTCTTTCAATGCGATGTCTTTTACTGTAGCCCATGCTTCTTCAGAAGCTGGGTGGTTGTCATTCTTATATTCATCAGAAGTCCACCATACAGTATCTTTTGAGTTTTCATCCATAACGATGAATTTGTCTTTAGGTGAACGTCCTGTATATACTCCAGTCATTACGTTTACTGCACCGAGTTCACTTTCCTGACCTTTTTCAAAACCTTCGAGTTCAGGTTTTGTTTCTTCTTCGAATAATACTTCGTAAGAAGGATTGTACACAATTTCTGTAGTTCCGGTAATGCCATACTTGCTTAAATCAATCTGTGCCATGTTACGTTAAACCTCTTTTCTTATATAGTAATAGAGTAATGCTCTGTTGATGCAGAGATTACAATATCCCTACCACAATTATACATATTTAATGGACAAAATCAATAAAAAAACGATAAAATATTGAATGCAGAGGAAAAAGTATTTCTCCCAAAAAGAAAATCAGGGTATTTAAAATAGGAAAAGTTTTCAGTGTATACAAATTTTCATATGTAAATTGAAAGAAGAAACACCTTGACTTCCCTATTGCCATATGATACAATTTTCTGGCGAATGGAAGTAGGTCTTTTTTTTATGCCTAAAATTAGATGGGGTCGCAGCCATCAAAGTAACATGTAAAAAGTAAATAAAAAGCGAGGTGGAAGTTGTGCGCACAAGAATCACATTGGAATGTACGGAATGCAAGAATCGTAACTACAACATGACTAAGGATAAGAAAACACATCCGGACCGTATGGAGACAAAGAAGTACTGCAAATTCTGTAAATCACACACACTGCACAAAGAAACGAAATAATCGTTGGAAGGAAGTGGATGTATGAGTGGAAAGACAGGAAAAGCAGAAAAAGCTCAGAAGTCAAGCTGGTTTAAAGGAATGAAGGCCGAATTCAAAAAGATTGTCTGGCCGGATAAGAACACACTTGCAAAGCAGACAGCTGCAGTTGTAATCGTTTCTGTATTAATGGGCGCATTGATCTCTGTGGTCGATGTACTGATGAGATACGGGATTGACTTTCTGGTAAAATAGCTGGTCAGAAGCGGAAAGGTGATTTTATGTCAGATGCAAAATGGTATGTAGTTCATACTTATTCCGGGTATGAAAACAAAGTGAAAGCAAACATTGATAAGACAATTGAGAACCGTCACCTGGAGGACCAGATTCTTGAAGTCAGAGTTCCGATGCAGGAAGTCGTGGAATTAAAGAATGGTGTTCAGAAAGCAAGTCAGAAGAAGATGTTTCCTGGGTATGTCCTGATCCATATGATCATGAATGATGACACTTGGTATGTCGTAAGAAATACCAGAGGTGTGACAGGATTTGTCGGACCTGGATCCAAGCCGGTTCCGCTGGAAGAAGAGGAAATGGCAAATCTGGGAATCAAACAGGAAGACATCGTAGTTGACTTCGAGGTTGGCGATACAGTGACCGTATTGAGCGGAGCATGGGAAGGTACTGTTGGTATGATCCAGGCGATCAACGAACAGAAACAGAGCCTGTCGATCAATGTAGAGCTGTTCGGCCGAGAGACTCCGGTTGAACTGAATTTCTCAGAAGTAAGAAAGATGGATTAAAAAACCGTGGGAGGGATGAAAATCCCGCCAATACCACAAGGAGGTAATGAAAAATGGCAAAAAAAGTAGAAGGATATATTAAATTACAGATTCCAGCTGGTAAAGCAACTCCAGCACCACCGGTAGGTCCTGCACTTGGACAGCACGGTGTAAATATCGTTGAATTTACAAAACAGTTCAATGCCAGAACAGCAGACCAGGGTGACCTGATTATTCCTGTTGTTATCACAGTTTACAATGACAGAAGCTTTAGCTTCGTTACAAAGACTCCACCGGCAGCAGTTCTTATTAAGAAAGCATGTAACCTGAAATCAGGTTCCGGTGTGCCGAACAAAACAAAAGTTGCAACAATCACAAAAGCTCAGCTTCAGGAAATCGCTGAGATGAAAATGCCAGACTTAAATGCTGCAACAGTAGAAGCAGCTATGAGTATGGTAGCAGGAACATGCCGTTCTATGGGTGTAGTGGTTGAAGAGTAAGAGATAACTGCCAGATAAAAAAGCAGAGATTTAAGAAAGTCTGAACAATTCTTTTCGGTGTCTTCGAAAAGGGGGAAGAGACAATCTATGTTATATGTAAATTCACGAAAAAGTGGGAGGGGTACGTTCCCGCCAATACCACAAGGAGGTTATTTGAAATGAAACGAGGAAAGAAATATATCGAAGCTGCAAAACTGATCGAAAGAGGAAATCTTTACGAGAAAGCAGAAGCAGTTGCATTAGTGAAAAAATCAGCAGTAGCTAAATTTGACGAGACAATCGAAGCTCATATCAGAACAGGTTGTGACGGACGTCACGCTGACCAGCAGATTCGTGGAGCAGTAGTGCTTCCTCACGGAACTGGTAAAAAAGTTCGTATCCTTGTATTTGCAAAAGATGCAAAAGCAGAAGAAGCAAAAGCAGCCGGAGCAGATTACGTAGGAGCAGAGGATCTGATTCCAAAGATCCAGAACGAAGGATGGTTTGAATTCGATGTTGTTGTTGCTACACCTGACATGATGGGTGTTGTTGGACGTCTCGGACGTGTGCTTGGACCAAAAGGTCTGATGCCAAACCCGAAAGCCGGAACAGTTACAATGGACGTAACAAAAGCAATCAACGATATCAAAGCTGGTAAGATTGAGTACAGATTGGACAAAACAAACATTATCCATGTGCCGATTGGAAAAGCTTCATTTACTGAAGAACAGTTAGCGGACAACTTCCAGACGCTTATCGATGCAATCAACAAAGCTAAACCGGCAGCAGTAAAAGGTCAGTACTTAAAGAGCGTAACACTGACATCTACAATGGGACCTGGTGTAAAAATCAACCCAATGAAACTGGTTTAAAAAACTGTTGACATTGACAATATAAAGTGCTATTATAATATAGCAATTGACTGCCGAAGACAGCAGGTGCCGTAAGGCATAAGGAGAAAACGCCTGCCGAGGAAGTATGCGAATTCAATTTCGGATTTGTAAACCTCTGTGTCTTTGGATACAGAGGTTTTTATTTTGGCAGTACACGCACAATAAAATAAGGAGGTGTACCGAACATGGCAAAAGTAGAATTAAAACAGCCAATCGTTGAGGCGATTTCAGAAGAACTGAAAGGAGCTCAGTCAGTTGTTCTCGTAGATTACCGCGGACTGACAGTTGCTCAGGATACAGAACTTCGTAAAAAGCTCAGAGAAGCAGGTGTTACTTACAGAGTATATAAGAACACTATGATGAAGAGAGCATTCGAAGGAACTGAATTCGAAGGTCTTGAAGGATGTCTGGAAGGACCAAGCGCGATTGCAATTTCTAAAGAAGATGCAACAGCACCAGCAAGAATTCTTTGCGAGTTTGCAAAAGGAGCAGACAAGCTTGAATTAAAAGGTGGTGTAGTGGAAGGAACAGTTTATGATGTGGCAGCACTTTCAGAACTGGCTAAGATTCCATCCAGAGAAGTATTGCTTTCCAGATTACTTGGAAGTATGCAGTCACCAATTACAAACTTCGCTCGCGTTATCAAACAGATCGCAGAAAAAGATGGCGAAGCAGTTGCAGAGACAGCTGAAGCTCCTGCAGAGGAAGCAGCTGAGACAACAGCAGAGTAATTGGAATTACATTTTATACCCGGCAGAATATGCCTTTATGGGGTAGCCGTATGATGTACGGCAGAGTATAAAAATAATCAGAATATCAATGAATATGGAGGATATGAAAATGGCTAAATTGACAACAGCTGAAATGATCGAAGCGATCAAAGAGTTATCAGTATTAGAATTAAATGAATTAGTAAAAGCTTGTGAAGAAGAATTTGGTGTTTCTGCAGCAGCAGGTGTTGTAGTTGCAGCAGCAGCTGGAGACGGAGCTGGAGCAGCAGAAGAGAAAGATGAGTTCGACGTAGAATTAGTATCTGCTGGAGCATCTAAAGTTAAAGTTATCAAAGTTGTTCGTGAGATCACAGGACTTGGACTGAAAGAAGCAAAAGAAGTAGTTGACGGAGCTCCTAAGGTAGTAAAAGAAGGTGTTTCTAAAGCAGAAGCTGAAGAAATCAAAGCTAAATTAGAAGCAGAAGGTGCAGAAGTTAACCTGAAATAATTGCTGATAAAAGCCAGATGAGACCGCAGAAGATGAACGCTTCTGCGGTTTTTGCGTTAATACCATAGATGAGAAAACTTGTCAAGAGTTTTTTGAGAAAATAAACCAAAATATGTTGACAGAAAAAAGAGTTTTGTGATATAGTTAAAAATGCGCTATTATGGAAAGGTATGCCATGAAGTGAAGAGAAATATTGTCACAGGGCTCTTTTCCTATTTACTGGAACCTATTGGAGGGTACTTGCTGCCCGCAAAAAAATATATGAGGAGTGAAACGTCATATGGAGAAAAACAGAATTCGTCCCATCACAAGTGGAAAAAGTTCTCGCATGAGCTATTCCAGACAAAAAGAAGTATTAGAGATGCCGAATCTAATCGAAGTCCAGAAAGATTCTTATCAGTGGTTTCTGGATGAAGGATTAAAAGAGGTATTTGATGATATTTCTCCGATTTCTGACTATGCAGGTCATTTCAGTCTGGAATTTGTAGATTTTACACTTTGCGAGGATGACGTGAAGTACACGATTGAAGAGTGTAAAGAACGTGATGCAACTTATGCTGCACCTTTGAAAGTGAGAGTCAGACTCTACAACAGAGAGACTGATGAGATCAACGAACATGAGATTTTTATGGGGGATCTCCCATTGATGACAAAGACAGGTACATTTGTGATCAATGGTGCTGAACGAGTTATTGTAAGTCAGCTTGTTCGTTCACCGGGAATTTATTATGGAATCGCACACGACAAGCTTGGAAAAGAGCTGTATTCTTCTACAGTAATTCCAAACCGCGGTGCGTGGCTGGAATATGAGACAGACTCCAATGACGTTTTCTATGTACGTGTAGACAGAACAAGAAAGGTGCCGATCACAGTATTGATCCGTGCACTTGGTATCGGAACAAATGCAGAGATTATTGACCTGTTTGGTGAAGAACCGAAGATCCTTGCAAGTTTCGGAAAAGATACAGCAGAGAACTATCAGGAAGGTCTGCTTGAATTATATAAGAAGATCCGTCCGGGAGAGCCGCTTGCAGTGGACAGTGCAGAAAGTCTGATTACAAGCATGTTCTTTGATCCGAGACGTTACGATCTTGCAAAAGTCGGACGTTACAAATTCAACAAAAAACTGGCACTGAAAAACCGTATCAAAGGGCAGAAAGTGGCAGAGGATGTTGTGAATGAGCTGACAGGAGAGATTGTTGCAGAAAAAGGAACTCTGATCACAGCTGAGATTGCAGATGCGATCCAGAACAGTGGTGCTCCGTTTGTATGGGTAGAGGGAGAGGATGAGTCCCGCAATATCAAGATTCTGTCTAATATGATGGTAGATCTGCAGGCAGTTGTGGATATCGATCCGGAAGAAGTCGGAGTGACAGAGCAGGTATACTACCCTGTACTGGCAGGACTTCTGGAAGAATCTGCAGGAGATGTGGAAGAACTGAAATCTCTGATCAAGAGAGATATTCATGATCTGATTCCGAAACATATTACAAAAGAAGATATTTTAGCTTCTATTAACTATAACATCCATCTGGAATACAGAATGGGTAACGATGATGATATCGATCATCTGGGCAACAGACGTATCCGTGCGGTTGGAGAGCTTCTCCAGAATCAGTACAGAATCGGTCTGTCCAGACTGGAGAGAGTTGTTCGTGAAAGAATGACAACACAGGATCAGGACGGAGTTTCTCCACAGTCTCTGATCAATATCAAGCCGGTGACTGCAGCCGTGAAAGAATTCTTTGGTTCTTCTCAGCTGTCTCAGTTCATGGATCAGAACAACCCTCTTGGAGAGCTGACTCACAAGAGACGTCTGTCTGCACTTGGACCTGGTGGTCTTTCCAGAGACCGTGCAGGATTTGAGGTCCGTGACGTTCACTATTCTCACTATGGAAGAATGTGTCCGATCGAGACACCTGAAGGTCCGAACATCGGTCTGATCAACTCGCTTGCAACTTATGCGAGAATCAACGAATATGGATTCATTGAAGCTCCATATCGTAAGATTGACAAAACAGATCCGATGAACCCGATCGTTACAGAAGATGTTGTGTATATGACAGCAGATGAAGAGGACAACTATCATGTAGCACAGGCGAATACACCACTGGATGAGGAAGGACACTTCTTGCATAAGAATGTATCCGGTCGTTATCGTGAAGAGACACAGGAATATGAGAGAAGCAAATTTGATTATATGGACGTGTCTCCGCAGATGGTATTCTCTGTTGCGACAGCATTGATCCCATTCCTTGAGAATGACGATGCCAACCGTGCGCTGATGGGATCCAACATGCAGCGTCAGGCAGTGCCGCTTCTTACAACAGAAGCTCCGGCAGTCGGAACAGGTATGGAAGTAAAAGCAGCGGTAGACTCCGGTGTATGTATGGTTGCAGAGAGAGCTGGTGTGGTAGAGAGCTCTACATCTACAAGTATTACGATCAAACATGACGATGGAACAAAGAAAACATATAAACTGACAAAATTCTTAAGAAGTAACCAGAGCAACTGCTACAATCAGGTGCCGATCGTAGACAAGGGAGAACGTGTGGAAGCCGGACAGGTGATCGCAGACGGACCGTCTACATCCAATGGAGAGATGGCTCTTGGAAAGAACCCGCTGATCGGTTTCATGACATGGGAAGGTTACAACTACGAGGATGCTGTTCTGTTAAGCGAGCGTCTCGTTGCAGAAGACGTTTATACATCTGTTCATATCGAAGAATATGAAGCAGAAGCAAGAGATACAAAACTGGGACCTGAGGAGATTACAAGAGATATCCCTGGTGTCGGTGACGATGCACTCAAAGATCTGGATGAGAGAGGTATCATCCGTATCGGTGCAGAAGTACGTGCAGGAGATATTCTGGTCGGAAAGGTAACTCCGAAGGGAGAGACAGAGCTGACAGCAGAAGAGAGACTGCTTCGCGCGATCTTTGGCGAAAAAGCACGTGAAGTAAGAGATACTTCTCTGAAGGTACCGCACGGTGAATATGGTATTATCGTAGACGCAAAAGTATTTACAAGAGAGAACGGAGACGAACTTTCACCTGGAGTAAACCAGTCTGTACGCATCTATATCGCACAGAAGAGAAAAATTTCTGTTGGTGATAAGATGGCCGGACGTCATGGTAACAAGGGTGTTGTCTCCAGAGTGCTTCCGGTAGAAGATATGCCATATCTTCCAAATGGACGTCCTCTGGATATCGTGCTGAACCCACTGGGTGTGCCTTCCCGTATGAATATCGGGCAGGTGCTCGAGATCCACTTAAGTCTTGCAGCAAAAGCACTTGGCTTTAATGTTGCAACACCGGTATTCGGCGGAGCAAACGAGAATGACATCATGGATACGCTGGATCTGGCAAATGATTATGTAAATATGGAATGGGAAGACTTTGAAAAGAAACACGGAGAGGAATTACTTCCGGAAGTGCTTCAGTATCTGTCTGACAATCGTGAACACAGAGCGCTGTGGAAAGGAGTACCGCTTTCAAGAGACGGTAAAGTACGCCTGCGTGACGGACGTACCGGAGAATATTTTGACAGCCCGGTAACAATTGGACACATGCATTACTTAAAACTTCATCATCTGGTAGATGATAAGATCCATGCACGTTCAACAGGTCCTTACTCACTGGTAACACAGCAGCCGCTGGGTGGTAAAGCTCAGTTCGGTGGACAGCGTTTCGGAGAGATGGAGGTTTGGGCTTTAGAGGCCTACGGTGCATCTTATACACTGCAGGAGATCCTGACAGTCAAATCCGATGATGTTGTGGGACGTGTCAAGACATACGAAGCAATCATCAAAGGAGAGAACATTCCGGAACCAGGTATTCCTGAGTCCTTCAAGGTACTGCTCAAAGAGCTTCAGTCCCTTGCCCTGGATGTGCGTGTACTTCGTGATGACAACACAGAAGTGGAAATCATGGAGACTGTAGATTACGGCGAGACAGACCTGCGCTCGATCATCGAAGGAAAGAAATACCGCGATGAAAAAGAATCTTTCGGAGCACATGGATTCACAGAGCAGGAATTCGTCGGGAAAGAACTGGAGAACGTAGAACCACAGGAGGAAGAGGATTTCGCTCCTGATATGGAATTGGAATTTGATGAATTCATGGATGATGAAGAATAGGAGGAGCCGTTTATATGCCAGCAAGCAATAATGAACAACAATATCAGCCGTTAACTTTTGATGCGATCAAAATCGGACTGGCTTCACCGGAAAAGATCATGGAATGGTCAAGAGGCGAGGTTACAAAACCGGAGACCATTAACTATAGAACGTTAAAACCAGAAAAAGACGGTCTTTTCTGCGAGCGAATTTTCGGACCAAGTAAGGACTGGGAATGTCACTGTGGAAAATACAAAAAAATCCGTTACAAAGGTGTTGTTTGTGACAGATGTGGAGTGGAAGTAACAAAAGCATCTGTACGCCGTGAGCGCATGGGCCATATCGCCCTTGCGGCTCCGGTATCCCATATCTGGTATTTCAAGGGAATCCCAAGCCGTATGGGACTGATCCTGGACATCTCCCCAAGAACACTGGAGAGAGTTCTTTACTTTGCATCTTATATCGTACTGGACAAAGGGGAGACAGACCTTCAGTACAAACAGATCATGTCAGAGGCAGAGTATCAGGAAGAAAAAGAAAAATGGGGAAGCAAAGCATTCCGCGTAGGTATGGGAGCTGAGGCAATTCAGGAATTGCTGCAATCCATTGATCTGGAAAAAGAATATGCAGAACTGCAGGCAGGACTTGTCAATGCCACAGGTCAGAAGAGAGCAAGAATCGTAAAACGTCTGGAGGTTGTAGAAGCATTCCGTGAATCCGGAAACAAACCGGAGTGGATGATTCTTTCCGCGATCCCAGTCATTCCGCCGGATCTGCGTCCGATGGTACAGCTGGATGGTGGACGTTTTGCAACATCTGACTTAAATGATTTGTACAGAAGAATTATCAACCGTAATAACCGTCTGAGAAGACTGCTTGAACTGGGAGCGCCGGATATTATCGTACGCAACGAGAAACGTATGCTTCAGGAAGCAGTTGATGCTCTGATCGACAACGGCCGCCGCGGTCGTCCTGTTACAGGTCCTGGAAACAGAGCTCTGAAATCTCTGTCAGACATGTTAAAAGGTAAGTCCGGACGTTTCCGTCAGAACCTGCTCGGAAAACGTGTTGACTATTCCGGACGTTCCGTTATCGTCGTAGGACCGGAATTGAAGATCTATCAGTGCGGTCTGCCGAAAGAGATGGCGATTGAATTATTCAAACCGTTTGTTATGAAAGAACTGGTGGCAAACGGAACTGCTCATAATATTAAGAATGCCAAGAAAATGGTAGAGAGACTCCAGCCGGAGGTTTGGGATGTGCTCGAAGAAGTGATCAAAGAGCATCCGGTTATGTTGAACCGTGCCCCCACACTGCACAGACTTGGTATTCAGGCGTTTGAGCCAATCCTTGTAGAAGGTAAGGCGATCAAGCTGCATCCATTGGTATGTACAGCTTACAACGCCGATTTCGATGGTGACCAGATGGCTGTCCATGTACCGCTGTCAGTAGAAGCACAGGCAGAATGCCGTTTCCTGCTTCTTTCACCGAACAACCTGCTGAAACCGTCCGATGGTGGACCGGTAGCCGTTCCTTCTCAGGATATGGTACTTGGTATTTACTATCTGACACAGGAAAGACCGGGAGCAACAGGTGAGGGTATGTTCTTTAAGAACTTAAACGAAGCACTCCTGGCATATGAAAATGGATATGTGACACTGCATTCCAGAATCAAAGTCCGTGTTTCCAGAGAGATGCCGGACGGAACGGTGAAGACAGGCACGATCGATGGAACACTTGGAAGAATGTTGTTCAATGAGATTATTCCGCAGGATCTTGGATTCGTAGACCGTGAAGTAGATGGAAACGAACTGCTTCTGGAAGTAGATTTCCACGTAGGAAAGAAACAGCTCAAACAGATCCTGGAAAAAGTAATCAATACACACGGAGCAACTCAGACAGCAGAAGTTCTGGATGATGTAAAAGCGATTGGTTACAAGTTCTCTACAAGAGCAGCGATGACCGTATCGATTTCTGATATGACAGTACCGCCGCAGAAACCGGAGATGATCCAGACTGCACAGGATACTGTAGACAAGATCACAAAGAACTACAAACGTGGTCTGATCACAGAAGAAGAACGTTACAAAGAAGTTGTTGAGACATGGAAAGCAACCGATGACAAATTGACAGAAGCTCTGCTTTCCGGGCTGGATAAATACAATAACATCTTCATGATGGCAGATTCCGGAGCCCGTGGTTCTGACAAGCAGATCAAACAGCTTGCAGGTATGCGTGGTTTGATGGCGGATACAGCAGGTCGTACGATCGAGCTGCCGATCAAGTCCAACTTCCGTGAGGGTCTGGACGTACTGGAATACTTTATGTCTGCGCATGGAGCTCGTAAGGGAATGTCCGATACCGCGCTTCGTACAGCCGATTCAGGATACCTGACAAGACGTCTGGTTGATGTTTCTCAGGAGCTTATCATTCACGACAGTGACTGTGCGGCAGAAGGAAAAGAGATTCCGGGAATGTATGTAAAAGCATTCATGGACGGAAATGAAGAAATCGAAAGTCTGCAGGAGCGTATCACAGGAAGATTCTCTTGTGAAGATCTGAAAGACAAGGATGGAAATATCATCGTCAAAGCAAATCACATGATCACACCGAAGCGTGCAGAAAGAGTCATGAAGAAAGCGGTTGACGAAAACGGTGAACCACTGGATACAGTGAAGATCCGTACAATCCTTACATGTAAATGTAAGAATGGTGTTTGTGCAAAATGTTACGGTGCAAACATGGCAACAGGGGAAGCCGTTCAGGTTGGTGAAGCAGTCGGTATCATTGCTGCTCAGTCCATCGGTGAACCTGGTACACAGCTGACCATGCGTACATTCCATACGGGTGGAGTTGCCGGTGACGATATCACACAGGGTCTTCCTCGTGTCGAAGAGCTTTTTGAGGCAAGAAAGCCGAAAGGACTTGCGATTATCACAGAGTTTGCCGGTACGGCAACAATCAGCGATACAAAGAAAAAGCGTGAGATCATTGTAACAAATGATCAGACAGGAGAATCCAAAGCATACCTGATCCCATACGGTTCCCGTATCAAGATTCAGGATGGTGTATATCTGGAGGCCGGAGATGAGCTGACAGAAGGTAGTGTAAATCCTCACGATATCCTGAAGATCAAAGGACTTCGTGCCGTACAGGATTACATGATCCAGGAAGTACAGCGAGTTTACCGTTTGCAGGGTGTAGAAATCAATGACAAGCATATCGAGGTTATTGTACGCCAGATGCTGAAGAAGATTCGTATCGAGGAAAGAGGAGATACCGAATTCCTGCCTGGAACTATGGTAGATGTTCTGGAGTTCAACGAAGTGAACGAGCAGATGGAAGCAGAAGGAAAAGAGCCTGCAACAGGTGAACAGATCATGCTTGGTATCACAAAAGCATCTCTGGCTACAGAATCCTTCCTGTCTGCAGCATCCTTCCAGGAGACAACAAAAGTCCTGACAGAAGCTGCGATCAAAGGTAAGGTGGACCACCTGATCGGTCTGAAAGAGAACGTCATCATCGGTAAACATATTCCTGCAGGTACAGGTATGAAGAAGTACCGTGATGTTCAGTTAAACACAGAACTGGAAGCAGAAGAAGAGGCTGAAGAACTGGATGAAAGCGATGCAGTGGAAACAGAAGCAGTGGAGACAGCAGAATCAGCAGATCTGGAAGAAGTAGTTCTGGACGAAGAATAAAATAAAATACGATTGATAACAAGGGGAGCTTGTGTGACAGGCTGAGAGGAAGTTGTGAACTTCGACCTATAACCTGATTTGGATAATGCCAACGTAGGAACTGTAATCTCGTTTATACAAGGAACTCCTCCTTGTTTTCAATCACGAAAACAAGGAGGAGTTTTTTATGTTGAACTTTATGGTAAATGCAGAAGGCGGTCTGACGACTGCAGGATATGCAATTTGTATTGTGCTGGGAATCGTTGTATTTGGTATTGCATTGTTTTTTGCCGGTAAAAATTCAGAAAAAAATAAAATGTCCGCGAAACAGCTTGCGTGCTGTGCGATGGCAATGGCACTTGCTTTTATTACTTCCTATATCAAGATTTTCTCTCTGCCATGGGGCGGCAGTGTGACACTGTGCAGCATGCTCTTTATCGTGCTGGTAGCAAACTGGTATGGAGTAAGAACAGGAATTTTGGTTGGATTTACATATGGAATGCTCCAGTTTTTACAGGAGCCATACGTACTTTCTCTGTTCCAGGTATGCTGTGATTATGTATTGGCTTTCGCAGCACTTGGTGTGGCAGGTTTCTTTGCAAAGCAAAAGAATGGACTGCTCAAAGGCTATATCGTAGCTGTTCTCGCCAGGGGAGCGTTTCATGCGCTGGGAGGATATTTGTACTGGATGGACTACATGCCGGACAATTTCCCGAAATCACTTGCAGCCGTATATCCGATCGCATATAACTACAGTTTCCTTCTGGCAGAAGGACTGATTACAATCGTGATCATCTCCATTCCGGCAGTACAGAAAGCACTTGGACGGGTAAAAAAAATAGCAGTAGAATAAAGCGAAAAACAACGACTGTAAGATTCTCGGGAATTTTACGGTCGTTGTTTTTATAAGGTAAGAGGTTTAATAAAATTAGTTAATCGGTTAATTTATATCCGTAACGTGCTTTGCGGATAAATTTTTGGATAATGGTTACCGGCAGACTGATCAAAATGAACAGTGTGGAAAAAATTCCTGCAGAACCACCGATGATCATCAAAAGTATCATTACGATATTATTGCCCATTACTGTCACTCCTTTGAATGAAATTGCCCTTGTATCGGACCAGATTCTATTTTAGTGACAAAGGCATAAAAAGAAAAGAGATTTGAGGCCTTTTTAGCGCAATCTTAGCATAAGAGATTACTGCTAATCGTTTTCTGATGAATCCTCCTGCATTCGGTATCCAACGCCTACTTCTGTAAAGATATATTTAGGCTGTGCAGGGTCTTTTTCCAGCTTTCTTCGGATATTTGCCATATTGACGCGCAGGATTTTATTGTCGTCGTCTGCGTATGGTCCCCAGACATTGGAAATGATGGCGGCGTATGTCATGACTTTTCCGGAATTCTGTGCCAGATAGGATACAATTTTGTATTCAATAGGGGTCAGATGAACCGGCTGTTTGTCTAAGGTCAGTTCCCGTTTGGAAAAATCCAATACCAGATCTTCGTAGCGATAGGGCCGGATATAAAGAGAATCTGTAGTATATAAGCGGTTGCTGTGTCTTAAGGAGGTACGGATGCGGGCAAGCAGTTCTGAGGTTCCGAATGGCTTGGTAATGTAATCATCCGCTCCCTGATCCAATGCGAGAACCTTTTCCTTTTCGGCACTTCGTGCGGAGATGACAATGATCGGGGTACTGGTCCAGGTCCGGACTTCCTGGATAATATCATTTCCATTCATATCAGGCAGACCAAGGTCTAAAATAATTACGTCTGGACATTGGGAATGGATCAGATTCAGTCCTTCTTTCCCGCAGTCCGCATACAGTACACGGTAATCCTGTTTTTTCAGGATCTTTCCTACAAAGGTCTGAATATTTTTTTCGTCTTCTATAATCAATACAGTGAATTTAGGCATAGTTTGCGTTCTCCTTTTCTTTTGGAAGGGTAAAGGAGAATTCGGCTCCTTTATCCAGATTGGCAGCGTGGATCACGCCGTCGTGAGCATGAATGATCGTCCGGCAGATAGACAGTCCGATGCCGATTCCTTTGTGTCCGTCAGCGGTATCAGAGCTGTACTGTCCGTCAAAAATAAAAGGGATCTGGTCGGGATCCAGTCCGATTCCATAGTCCCGGACTGCAAATGTGACACAGTCCGGCTGATCGGTGATCAAAAGGTCGATGGGATCAGAGCTCGAGGAATGGACATAGGCATTTTCCATCAAGTTGATCAGCACCTGTTCGATCAAAGTAGCATCCATTGGGATCATCAGAAAATCTTCCGGCATAGAAACCCGGATCTGGATTTTAGGAAGGCGTTTCTGAAGTCGGACAATTGATTCGGAGACGACTTCTTCCACAATTTCCTGCGACTTTTTGACTTTGCTGGATTCATTTTGAATCTTCGTTACAGAGAGCAGGTTTTCCACCATATTCAGCAGCCACTGTGCATCCTCGTTAATATTCGAAATCAGCTCCATACGTTCTTGCTCGGACATATTCTGGGCATCGTCCAGATAAGAGGCAGAAGAGCCGATTATGCTCGTCAGAGGGGTACGCAGATCATGTGATACGGCGCGCAGAAGATTGGCATGAATTTTCTCGCGCTCTGCTTCTGCAAGCTTTCGTTCCCGTTCGGAGGCAATGGCTTTTTGTTTTTTGAGCATACTGGCGGTCGCGCTGGTGATAAGAGAAATAGCCAGCATGCCGATAAATGTGACCGGATATCCGTCCAGTATGAAGTTTAGTTTGAAATAGGGATATGTAAAAAAATAGTTTGCTGCGATGACACAAAAAACGGAGGCGGCAGCACCATACCAGTAACTGGTCGTATTCTGAGCGATCAGGATCAGAGCCAGAATATAAATCAGGGCAGTGTTGACAGAATTTTTTTGTCCTAGGTTAAAAAAGAAAAATGCCAGTATCGTGGAGATACCAAGGCAAAGGAAAGTAAAGGTCAGATTTTTAAAAAATGTCTTCATACATATAACACCTCTCTGCAACCAGATTACCATAATAAAAGGAAAAAATCCATACTGTGTAATAAAAAACAAAAAATGAAAGAAAGAAAAAATTAACTTGCAAAAATGAGATAATATTGTAAAGAAAAAGATTGAGAAATAAATAACAAATATACAAAATAAACAAAAAATGGACATATAAAAAGGATAATGGATTTTAAATATCAATTTTAGATGGAAAAATAAACAAAACAGCTAAAAAGAAAAATAAGAGGAATGAATATAAAATGAATTTCTATGTTGAAAATTATTCATTTGTTTGGTAAACTATAGAAGCAGTGTCATCTGTATAAGATGGAGGTACAGATGCACAGAAAATCCCAAAATTGAGATTGAGGAGGAGAAAATGGAAAATTTAATGTACGTAGTTCCTGTCGTATCGGTTCTCGCGTTACTATTTGCCGGATATCTGGCTGTAAAAGTTGCGAAGCAGGAAGAAGGAACAGAGAAAATGAAAGAGATCGCATCTGCGATCAGTGAGGGTGCACGCGCATTCCTTACTGCAGAATACAAGATTCTGATCGTATTTGTGATCGTATTGTTTTTACTGATCGGATTCGGGATCGGTAACTGGGTAACAGCAATCTGTTTTGTTGTGGGAGCTTTGTTTTCTACACTGGCAGGTTACTTTGGCATGAATGTTGCAACAAAGGCGAATGTAAGAACAGCGAATGCTGCCAGAGAAAGTGGAATGAATAAGGCGCTTTCCATCGCATTTTCAGGCGGAGCCGTTATGGGAATGTGTGTAGCAGGTCTGGGAGCGCTTGGAGTCAGCGTTGTATATATTCTGACGAAAGATGTAGACGTGCTGTCCGGATTCAGTTTGGGAGCATCTTCTATTGCGCTGTTTGCGCGTGTTGGCGGTGGTATCTATACAAAAGCTGCAGACGTAGGGGCTGATCTGGTTGGAAAAGTAGAAGCCGGAATCCCTGAGGATGATCCGCGTAACCCTGCAGTAATCGCAGACAACGTAGGGGATAATGTAGGAGATGTTGCAGGAATGGGAGCCGACTTATTTGAATCTTATGTAGGATCTCTCGTTTCTGCACTGACACTTGGTGTTGCGGTTTCTGCAATTTCCGGAGTTGTATTCCCGCTTGCGATCGCGGGATGTGGACTTGTAGCATCCATTATCGGTACATTCTTTGTAAAAGGGGATGAGAAAGCAAGTCCGCAGAAAGCCCTGAAGATGGGAAGCAATATTGCGGCACTTCTGGTTGTGATCGTGTCTCTTGTACTGAGTAAGGTTTTATTTGGAAACTTTGACGGAGCGATCGCCGTAATCGCAGGTCTGATCGTAGGTGTTCTCATTGGTCTGATTACAGAATGCTATACATCAGCAGATTACAATCCGGTGAAGAAGATCGGAGAGCAGTCTGAGACAGGACCGGCAACCACGATCATCAGTGGAATCGCAGTCGGAATGCAGTCAACAGCAATCCCGCTGATCCTGATCTGCATCGGTATTTTTGTAGCATATCAGGTAGACGGATTGTACGGAATTGCTCTGGCAGCAGTGGGAATGCTTTCTACAACTGGAATTACAGTTGCGGTGGATGCATATGGTCCGATCGCCGATAATGCCGGCGGAATCGCAGAAATGTCAGGTCTGGACAAATCGGTACGTGAAATCACTGATAAACTGGATTCTGTAGGAAATACAACAGCAGCTATGGGAAAAGGCTTTGCAATCGGTTCTGCTGCGCTGACAGCACTGGCACTGTTTGCTTCGTATTCTCAGGCAGTACATCTGGAAAGTATCAATGTGCTGGATTATCGTGTGATCATCGGATTGTTTATCGGAGGAATGCTTACATTCCTGTTCTCCGCATTTACCATGGAATCCGTATCTAAGGCAGCATATAAGATGATCGAGGAAGTAAGACGTCAGTTCCGTGAGAAACCGGGAATTATGAAAGGAACAGAAAAACCGGATTATAAGTCTTGCGTATCTATCTCTACGACAGCTGCACTTCATGAGATGCTTCTTCCGGGAGCAATGGCAGTTGTTGTGCCGATCCTGGTCGGAATCGTGTTAGGAGTGGAAGCTCTTGGCGGACTTCAGGCAGGTGCGCTTGTGACAGGTGTTCTTATGGCGATTTTTATGGCAAACTCAGGTGGTGCCTGGGATAATGCCAAGAAGTACATCGAAGAAGGAAATCACGGCGGAAAAGGAAGCGAGGCTCACAAGGCAGCGGTTGTCGGAGACACTGTTGGAGATCCGTTTAAAGATACATCAGGACCATCCATCAATATCCTGATCAAACTGATGACAGTTGTATCACTTGTATTTGCGCCATTGTTTATGGCAATCGGTGGATTACTGTAAGATATTTTATAGAACAGTCAATTTTCAGCTTGAAAATTGGCTGTTTTTATGATGATTCTGTTGGCTGCAAGAAACACTGGTGGATCGGATTTTGTTATCAGGGGGAATGAAAACCAGATTTCCACCACATGAAATAAAGAGAGAAACTGTCAATCAATGAAACAGTTTCCCTCTTTTTTAATTAAATCGTTTCTCCGTTTTTATATTTCTGCAGTACATGCTGGATTCTCTCATCCGGGCTTAAGATACTGCTGATAGAACCGTCGTGGTTCAGTGTATCGATGATCAGAGCGATATATTTGCTCATGTCACAGTTGATATAGTATGGTCTTGATAATAATTCCGGTGTCTGATAGATCAGGTTAGTTGTCAGAATACCGGAGATTGTTCCGTCCTCATATGCCTGATCGAACTTGTCCAGACCGTTTGTGAAAAGACCAAATGTAGCTGCAGCAAAGATTCGTTTTGCTTTTCTGCGTTTCAGCTCTGTTGCAACTTCGATGATAGAATCTCCGGAAGAGATCATGTCATCGATAATGATCACGTCTTTGCCTTCTACAGAGCTTCCTAAGAATTCGTGGGCAACGATCGGGTTGCGTCCGTTGACGATCTGTGTATAATCACGGCGTTTGTAGAACATACCCATATCCAGTCCAAGTACGTTTGCAAGGTAGATCGCACGGTTCGTACCACCTTCATCCGGGCTGATCGCCATCATGTGGTCACTGTCGATCTGCAGATCTTTTACATTGCGCAGAAGTCCTTTGACAAACTGGTAAGTTGGAGGAACTGTCTCAAATCCGCTCAGAGGGATGGCATTGGATACACGAGGATCGTGCGCATCAAAAGTAATGATGTTATCAACGCCCATGCGTACCAGTTCCTGAAGTCCGAGTGCGCAGTCTAAAGACTCACGGCTTGTTCTTTTGTGCTGACGGCTTTCGTAAAGGAATGGCATGATCACATTGATGCGGCGCGCCTTTCCTCCGACTGCAGCGATTACACGCTTTAAGTTCTGGAAATGGTCATCCGGTGACATATGGTTTGTGTTTCCTGTCAGAGAATAGGTGAGGCTGTAGTTGCATACGTCGACCATCAGATAGAGATCTTTTCCACGAACAGACTCTTTGATGATTCCTTTTGCCTCTCCGGAACCGAATCTCGGAACATCGGCATCAATGATAAAAGTATCTCTGTCATAACCGGTGAAAGCGACATCTCCTTTATGTTCAGAACCGCTTTCTTTGCGCCATTTTACCAGATAATCATTGACCTTGTCTCCAAGACCTTCGCATCCTCTGACCGGAATCAGTCCGAGCGCTCCTACTGGAATATTTTCTAAGTTTCTTTCTTTTCGACGTAACATTAATTTTCCTCCCTGTTTTTTAATTTCTTTTTGATTCGGATGTCATCGCCTATCAGTTTCAACATGATATAATTACTTGTGATTCTGGAAAAGGACCGTTCTGTATAAAGATCAGCCAGAGTGTCCAGTGACAAGTTTGTTGATATAATTGTAGAACGGCTGTTAAGCAGTCGTTCGTTGATGCATGTGAAGAACTGGGATGCAATAAAATTGTTCGTATATTCGGTTCCCAGATCATCAATGATCAGACAGTCACAGTTGTAGATCAGTTCAAACATATTCTGCGCATCTACATCTTGCTTGTCAAACGCATGTTTTGCAAGACTGGAAAAGAACTTGGATGCAGAAAAGTAAAGAACAGAATACTCTTTATCCATCAGTTCCTTTGCAATGCAGTTGGACAAAAAGGTCTTGCCCACACCAACATCTCCATACAGAAAAAGATTCTGGAAATCTGTTCCGAAAGAAGTGACGAAATTCCGGCAGATCCGCAGGGCATCTTCAATTACCTGGCGGGAAGAACGGCCGGTCTTCGGGTCAATAAAGTTGGTGGAATAGTAGTCCAGAGCAAAGTTGCTGAAGTTTTCTTTTTTGAGAATTTCTTTTAAGTTTGACTGTTCATAAAGCAAGTCAATGATGGCTTTTTTGAAACAGTGACATTTTTGGTTTCCGATATATCCGGTATCTTTACAATTCGGACAATCATAGACCGGTTCCAGATAATCAGCCGGAAAACCACTGGATCGTAAAAGCTCCTGCTTGCTGGCGCGTAAAATGGCAAGCTCTTCTTTTAAAGAAGAAATTGCTTTTTGATCGCCGTTTAACAGGCGTTTTCCATATTGAACAGACAAAATGGAAATGGAATCATCCAGTGATTTAAATTCAGGCAGCTGACGGTAGACCTCTTCATAATGCTGTGTCAGTATATCATGGTTTCGGAGTTGTTTTTGCTCGTACTTACGCATAATCGCCTGATATTGTGAATTTTTTAGTCCCACGACAGTGCTCTCCTTCTAATTGCTGTTTAATAGTTGCTCCTCCAGAGAATCCATGTCATATGAACGGCGTTCGAAATTGTTCAGATTTCTGGAGACAGGTTTTGCTTTTGGAGCTGAGGCAGCCGAAACGGCTTTTTGTTTCTGGTATGCATCATCCAGTACCGAAATATCTTTCAAATGATGTACATGGCTGTTGTGCCATCTGGTCAGGATCGTGTCTGCATATTCAAAGCTTGGCTGATGAGTTGCAGAAATTGTCCTGCTGCAGGCTTCTTCGATGATGTCCAGAGTAAATCCATAGGTATCGGTCCATTTCTGGATATACGAAACCTCAGATGCGGCAGGTCCCCGATTTTTGATTCCGAAAGCATTCAGAACAGTGTAGCAGTTTTTATTATAACTGCGGGATTGCTGTTTTGCCTGCTCTTTGGTAGTGATCCCGCTGTCTGCCCAGGATAAAGCGACCTTCTGAATATAATGAATACTTTTGTGGCCGTTTTCCACGCAGGATTCGATCAGATATTCGATCAGGTCAGCCGACATGCCGAGATGATCATAAAAATAAGTGATCGCATCCATATCTGTCTTTGTCAGAGTCTTACCAAGATACTGTTCCGCAATGAACAGGAGCGATTTTAGCTGCTTTTGCGCCTTTGCGGCATCTGCGTGCGCCGCCGGGCGGGAAACAGAAGCTGCCACAGCTTTGGGAGCAGCAGGCTTGACAGAGACGACCGGTGCGGAAGGCTTTTTGGCCGCAGTGATCGGTATCTGTGCTTGGGTCTGGGGAATCTGGATCAGTTCCAGTTCACAGACATGTCCCTCTGCATCACATTCCATCTGAAGAAGTCCTTTGGATTCCCAGTATTTGAATGCGCGCAGGATATCATTTTCTGTGTTGTTCAGACAGTCTGCAACTGCAGAAACTGTCAGAGAAGAGCCGGCATTATCCAAATGTCTTAAAAGGAACAGATATACTTTTACAAATTCGCCGTTTGCCTGCACCATATAGTGATCGATAAAGTCGTTCGCAACCAGTGTGGCATTTGTCTGGAATTTATTTTTTAACGTAAATGTCTTCATAGTCCTCTCCCTGTTTTCCGGAATTCATACGCTGCTCTCTCATGCGCAAAGGTATTATAGCATCTTATCTGAACGGGCAAAAGCCTTTTTTCAAGGGAAAATCTGCTTTTTTGTGAATAACCCATGTGGATAATGTGGATAAGTCCTATTTTAAGAGATCTTCTCCAATTTTTACCACATCTCCGGCACCCATTGTAAGAACAAGATCTCCTGCATTCCAGTTTTCTTTGAGAAATGTTTCGATCTCTGCAAAGGATGGAAAATAGTGAGAATCTGTTCCAAGGCTGCGGATCGCGTCTGAGAGCGCTTCAGAGGATACCCCAAGAGTATCTGTTTCCCGTGCGGCATAAATATCGGCAAGAATCACATGATCTGCATGGGAAAGAGCTTCTGCAAATTCCTGGAAGAATGCTTTGGTCCTTGTGTATGTGTGCGGCTGGAATACGCACCAGAGTTTGCGGTGTGGATAGTGTTTCGCAGCCTTTAAAGTTGCTTTGATCTCTGTCGGATGATGTGCATAGTCATCTACGATGGTGACATCATCGATCGTTCCCTTGTATTCAAAACGGCGGTCCGTTCCGGAGAAGGAAAGCAGACCTTTCTGGATCGTATCCATGGAAAGTCCCAGCAGCTCGGCTGTTGCGATCGCGGAAAGGGCGTTGGATACATTGTGATCTCCGGTCACGGAAAGGACGATGTGTGTGTCCATCTTTCCGTTTCGGAAGAAATCAAATGCAACCCGGCCTTTTTCATCGTAGGTGATATTCTGCGCACTGTAGTCAAATTCCGGAGACATTCCGTAAGTCACCACGCTGCAGTCCAGACCTTCGCAGATTTCCTGATACTGATCGATCTCTCCGTTGATGATCAGTGTTCCGTCAGATGGCAGCAGGGCTGCAAACTGATGAAAGGAGTGACGGATATCTTCCAGATCTTTAAAGAAATCCAGATGATCGGCTTCAATGTTCAGGATGATGCTGATCTTCGGGAAAAAGTGCAGGAAGCTGTTTGTATATTCACAGGCCTCTGTGACGAAGATGCCGGAGCTTCCGACCCGGATATTTCCGCCGATGGCCTGCAGAATCCCGCCCACAGAGATTGTAGGATCTGTGTCACCTGCCAGCAGAACATGAGAGATCATGGAAGTTGTTGTCGTCTTGCCATGAGTTCCTGATACTGCGATCGGAGTTTTGTAATTGGCCATCAGCTGTCCAAGCAGCTCCGCACGGGTCAGCATTGGGATTTTTTTTGCAACAGCTTCCATCAGCTCTGCATTTTCTCTGCGGATCGCGGCAGTGTATACGACGCAGTCGATCCCGTCGATGATATTGGATGCTTTCTGACCATAAAAAATCTGAGCCCCTTTTGCTTCCAGATGTTCGGTAAGCGGAGAGACTTTCGAGTCAGAACCGGATACGGTAAATCCTTCTTTTAGAAGTATCTCGGCAAGACCGCTCATGCTGATGCCGCCGATACCGATAAAATGAACGTGAATAGGCTGATTGAAATTGATTTTATACATATGATGATTACCTTCCCTTACTATGAAAATAGTTGAAAATCTTGTGTGTTTTATTTTAAAAGTAAAAAGTTTATTAAATTTAGTCATAAAATTTCTTTGCAGTTTATATTATACTATATATGGGGAAAATTAAAAGAAGTTCTTTTTGTACCAAATAAACAAAAAGGAAAAAGATTATGCAAAATTTTTGTAAAAAACATGTACGGATGAGAAAAATATGGTATAATAACAGCAATCAACTAGAAATGAGGTGACTACATGATTAAGAAGGAAATGATTGCCATGCTGCTTGCGGGCGGACAAGGCAGTCGATTGGGAGTTCTCACTGCAAAGGTTGCAAAACCGGCAGTGGCTTTTGGAGGGAAATATCGAATCATTGATTTTCCATTGAGTAACTGTATTAATTCAGGAGTAGACACGGTGGGTGTATTGACGCAGTATCAGCCGCTGCGTTTGAATACCCATATTGGAATCGGGATCCCGTGGGATCTGGACCGTAATATCGGCGGAGTTACAATCCTTCCTCCTTATGAGAAGAGCGCGAACAGCGAGTGGTATACCGGAACGGCTAATGCCATTTATCAGAATCTGGATTACATGGAGACTTACAATCCGGATTATGTGCTGATTCTTTCAGGAGATCATATTTATAAGATGGATTATGAAGTAATGCTGGATTTCCACAAGGCAAATCATGCGGATGTTACGATCGCAGCGATGCCGGTGCCGATGGAAGAGGCAAGCAGATTTGGAATTGTAGTCACAGATGAAGAAAGCAAGATTAAAGAATTTGAAGAGAAGCCGGAGAAGCCAAGCAGTAATCTGGCATCCATGGGAATTTATATATTCAGCTGGCCGGTATTGAAAGAAGCTCTTCTGAAATTATCCGAGCAGCCGAATTGTGATTTTGGAAAACATATCATTCCATATTGTCACGAAAACGGAAGAAGAATGTTTGCTTATGAATACAACGGATATTGGAAGGATGTCGGAACATTGAGTTCTTACTGGGAAGCGAATATGGAGCTGATTGACATCATTCCGGAATTCAATCTGTATGAAGAGTTCTGGAAGATTTATACAAACAGTGCCAATATTCCGCCCCAGTATATCTCGGATCAGTCTGTGGTAGACCGTTGCATCATCAGCAATGGTTCTGAGATTTACGGAGAAGTACATAATTCCGTATTAGGCGGAGGAGTTACGATCGGAAAAGGCAGTATCGTGCGGGATTCTATCCTGATGCGTGATGTTGTGATCGGAGATAATTGCGTGATAGACAAGGCGATTATTGCGGAAGGCACTGAGATTGGCAACAATGTTGTGATCGGAATCGGAAGCGAGGTTCCGAACAAAGAAAAACCGAATATTTACAGTGGCGGACTGGCTACGATTGGAGAAAACTCCAGAATTCCATCCAATGTACAGATTGGCAAAAATACTGCAATCAGTGGTTATACCGTGCCGGAAGATTACAGCGATGGAGTACTTGCAGGCGGCGAGACATTAATAAAGGCAGGTGAACGTTCATGAGAGCAGTAGGGATTATCTTGGCAGGTGGAAGCAGCAGAAAAATGAGGGAGCTGACAGCGAAACGTGCAGCTGCGGCGATGCCGGTGGCAAGCAGTTACAGAGCGATTGATTTTGCACTCAGCAATATGACAAATTCGCATATACAGAAAGTGGCAGTTCTGACACAGTATAATGCGAGATCTTTAAATGAACATCTGAATTCCTCAAAATGGTGGGATTTCGGAAGAAAGCAGGGTGGTCTGTATGTATTTACACCGACGATCACTGCGAATAACGGGGACTGGTACAGAGGAACAGCCGATGCGATCTATCAGAATCTGGATTTCCTGAAAAAGTGTCACGAACCATATGTGATCATTACATCCGGAGACGCGGTGTACAAGCTTGATTATAATAAAGTCCTTGAATACCATATTGCAAAGAAAGCGGATATTACAGTTGTGTGTAAGGATCTGGATGACAGAGAAGATGCGACTCGTTTTGGTACGGTACGCATGAACGAATCTGCCAGAATTGAAGAGTTCGAAGAAAAGCCTATGGTGGCAAAATCCCAGACGATCTCTACAGGAATCTATGTAATCAGAAGAAGGCTTCTGATCGATCTGATAGAGCATTGCGCAGAGGAAGAGAGACATGATTTTGTAACCGATATTCTGATTCGTTATAAGAATCTGAAGAAAATTTACGGTTATAAGATAAACAGCTACTGGAACAACATCTCAACAGTGGATGCATATTACCAGACAAATATGGATTTCCTGAAGCCGGAAGTGAGAAAGTATTTCTTTAAGGATGCTCCGAGTGTGTATTCCAAGGTGAGCGATCTGCCGCCTGCAAAATACAATCCGGGAGCAGCCGTCAAGAACAGCCTTATAGGAAGCGGAAGTATCATCAATGGAACTGTGGAAAACTCCATTATCTTCAAAAAAGTATTTGTCGGCAATAACTGTGTGATCAAAAATTCAATCATTTTAAATGATGTATATCTCGGGGACAATACATATATTGAAAATTGTATTGTAGAGAGCAGAGATACGATCAGAGCCAATACACGTCATGTTGGTGAGAGTGGTGTAAAAGTGGTAGTTGAAAAAAACGAGAGGTATGCATTATAAGGAATTGAGACAGTAATGCAGGCGGAGAAAGGAGACTTGAACAGTATGCAGATTACAGATGTTCGTGTGCGCAAGGTGACAAAAGAGGGAAAATTAAAAGCAGTTGTTTCGATTACGATTGATAATGAATTCGTAGTTCATGATATCAAGGTGATCGAAGGGGAAAAAGGCTTGTTTATCGCAATGCCGAGCAAAAAAGCTCTGGATGGGGAATATCGCGATATCGCACATCCGATCAATTCCGGTACAAGAGAAAAGATTCAGAATACGATATTGGATCGGTATCAGGAATCTCTGGAAGCAGATACGGAAGAATCTGGGGAAATGTAAGAAGAGGAAAATAAGAGCAGCGGCTGTCTCATGGATAAACGATGAGGCAGCCGCTGTTTTTAAAAAGAGAGAAAAATTGCGAAAGAACGGAATTCCTGTTAAAATGGTAAAGTATTAAAATCAGAAGGAGGGACAGGATGAATCAATTGTTATTACTGGCAGGAGTGGTGATCGTGGCCTGCATTTTAATGAACCGCATCGCTGCTAAACTTCCGCTGCCGTCACTGTTATTGTTTATCGGTCTTGGAATGTGCTTTGGAGTAGATGGTTTTTTCAAGATTCCGTTCGATGATTATGAACTGTCAGAGGCAATCTGTTCGGTCAGTCTGTTGTTTGTCATGTTCTATGGTGGTTTTGGAACAAATCTAAAGACTGCAAAACCGGTAATGGGAAAAGCATTCTTACTTTCCACAGCCGGCGTAGTGATGACCGCAGCGCTGGTAGGGGCAGCAGCGCATGTGCTGTTGGGAGTGGGCTGGATGGAAGGGATTTTGATCGGATCGGTCATTGCATCTACAGATGCAGCGTCCGTATTTAATGTACTGAGATCCAAGCAGCTCTCTCTGAAGTACAATACAGATTCTCTGTTGGAGCTGGAGTCGGGATCTAACGATCCGATATCTTACATGATGACGATCCTGATGATCTCTCTTGTTTCCGGAGAGCAGATCTCGGTAGCCGGTCTTCTGCTGAAACAGATTCTGATCGGAGCAGCCTGCGGCTTCTTGATCGGAAAAGCTTCTGTCTTTATTTTGAATCAGATTGATTTTGGGATGAAACAGGGAAGAACGATCTTTTTATTTGCAGCAGTGATCGTTGGATATGCGTTGCCGTCTGTTGCCGGTGGAAATGGATATCTGAGTGTATATCTGTGCGGGATCCTGATCGGAAATCGGTTTATACCAGACAAAAAAGAGATGGTCCACTTTTTTGATATTCTGACAGAGATTGCACAGATGGTTATTTTCTTCTTGCTGGGATTGCTTGTAACGCCGTCACAGCTGCCGGAAGTGTTTGTTCCCGCATTGCTTTTATGTCTTTTTATGCTGTTTATCGGGCGTCCGGTGTCAGTGCTTGCGATATTAAAGCCGTTTGGTGCATCCTGGCAGCAGATCGGCGTTGTTTCCTGGGCCGGATTGCGGGGAGTGGCATCGATCGTGTTTTCTATTTATGTTGTCTTATCCGGCATTCCGATGACATACAATTTGTTTAACATGGTATTTGTGATTGTACTGCTGTCTCTTGCGGTTCAGGGAACCTTGCTTCCGGCTGTATCCAGAAAGCTGGAAATGATCGATAAGAATGCGAATGTCATGCGGACGTTTAACGACTATCAAGATGAAAATGATATTTCTTTTGTCAAAATCAAGATCACTGAAAATCATCCGTTTGCAGGAAAAACACTGAAAGAAATCGAAATGCCGCCGGGGGTTTTAGTAGTACTGCTGTTTCGAAGTCAGGAGACAATGATGCCGAATGGAGATACATGTTTAGAAGGCGGCGATCTGCTGATTTGTGCAGCCCCGGCCTTTGAAGACCGGGAAAATCTGACATTGTATGAGGTGGAAGTTGACAAAAATCATAAGTGGCGGGATAAACCAGTAAATGAGCTGGACCAGAAAGCAGGGGTGCTCATTGTCATGGTCAAAAGAGAAGGAAGCACTCTCATTCCCAATGGAAATACGATTATCCGACAGGATGATCTGCTGGTGTTTCGTCGGCAAAAACACGCAAAACAGGCGCATGGGTAAATTCCATGTGCTTTTTTGTGTTTGGATGTGCGAATTCCAGACGGCAGGCAAAGAGCTGCAGTTGGGAAAAAGAAGTCTGGTTCGGACCATATTTTCGGTCTCCTGCGATGGGATAACCAAGGTGAGCCATTTGTACCCGAATCTGGTGATGACGTCCGGTATCCAGATGAATCTCTGCCAGTGAAAATTCCGCTGTTGTTTTTGCAATGTGGTAGGAAAGGCGTGCAACTTTGGCATCCGGCGTCTCTTCTGTACAGATTCTGGAAGTGTTCGTGCGCCCGTCTTTGACAAGATAATCTTCTAAAATTCCGTCAGCAGTCTGTGGGCATCCGAGAAGAACCGCCTGATAATATTTGCCGAAGCCAAAACTCTGGAGCTGACGGTTCAGCTCTTTGGCAGCGGCAGGTGTTTTGGCAAATACAAGCAGCCCTTCTACCGGCTGATCCAGCCGATGGATTACTGCAAGGTAAGGTTGTTTTTTGTGTGCGCTGTTCTGATAGATATGATTTTTTAAAATGCTGACCATATCCGGAAGCCCGGGGCGGCTTGTCTGAGTCGGGATACCGGCAGGTTTCAGACATACGATGATGTCCTGGTCTTCATATAAAATATGTGGCTTCATTTTGATACGCTCCTCTTGTGAAATCTGCTACAATTATCATATAAAACAAAAGAGTGGTCAAGGGATTCTTGACTTTTACAGAAAACATCTCTAAACTGATTTACATAGAGTGATCTGCTGGAAATCAGAGACAGGATACTTTAGGAATTGACTGGCGGCAGGAGGTTGAAGATATGAGGACAAATTGGGAGTGGGAACAGTTCGGTGAGGATATCAGACGGACCGTGCAGGATGCAGTGGACTCCAGAGATTTTCGGAGATTGAATCAGACCATTACAGATACAGTAAACAGTGCCTTTCATGAATTTACAGACGGGATGAGAAACCCCCGCGGAGGATATCAGTATCAGAAAGCGGACTATGGTACCGGGAGGCAAAAGGACAGGACAAAGGGTGCCTGGCAGAATCTGGATTTGAATCAGTTAAAACGCCCCACATTGTATGCTGGGACGAGAGCGAAAAAAGCAGCAGGACTGACGATGACGATCACAGGTTATACGATTGCAGGATGTCTTTTGATCGGCGGACTGATCACAGGTGTGACCGGGATGCTGCTTGGAGCGGGAGTCGGCGTATCCGTCGCACTTAGTATACAGGTGATCCTTCTGGCAGTATTTACGGCGCTTGGAATCACTGGGACAAAACTTTTAAGCAGGGTGAAGCGGTTTCAGACTTATATAGAAGAGCTACAGGGCAGAGAATATGGAAATGTGAAAGATCTGGCGCTGAGGGTACAGAAAAAAGACAAATTTGTAGTAAAAGATCTGGAAACTATGATCAGAAAAGGATGGTTTCTTCAGGGGCATCTGGATGAGCAGAAAGCGTGTCTGATGACCAGCAGGGAAGCATTTGAGCAGTATCAGGAACTGATGGCACAGGCAAGGCAGCAGAAAGCCAGAGAGCAGGAGACGAAAGAGAGACAAAAAGCAGACGCTGACAGAAGAGCAGGTCTGGATCCGAAAGTACAGGAAGTGATTGAAGCGGGAAATGCATATATCCGCAAAATCCGGGAATGTAATGATGCAATTCCGGGAGAAGTGGTATCAGAAAAGATGTCCCGAATGGAGCTTTTGACAAAACGGATCTTTGCGCGGGTAGAACAGAACCCGGAAGTGGTGACCGATATTCGCAGGCTGATGGAATATTATCTTCCGACGGCAGTCAAGCTTTTAGAGGCATATGAGGAGCTGGATGCACAGCCTGTGCAGGGGGAGAATATTCTTTCTTCGAAAAAGGAGATTGAGGATACACTGGATACATTGAATATCGCATTTGAAAAGCTTCTGGATGATCTGTTTCAGGAGACAGCGTGGGATGTGTCCTCTGATATTTCTGTGCTGAAGACAATGCTGGCGCAGGAAGGACTTACGAAAAATGACTTTTCAACAGGAGGAAAATGATGAGCGAAGAATTGAAAGATTTTCAGACAGCACCGACACTGACACTGAATCCATTTGCGGAGGAAGAAAAAGCACAGCCGGAAGTGAAAAAAGAAGAGCCTCTGATGGATGAAAATGTTCTGTCAGAAGAAGAGAGAAAGATGGCAGATCAGTTTGCAAATCAGATCGACCTGACCAATTCTGCCATGATCCTGCAGTATGGTGCGGGAACTCAGAGCAAGATGGCGGATTTTTCAGAGACTGCACTGGAAAATGTAAAGACGAAGGACTTGGGGGAAGTGGGAGAACTTCTCGGGAATGTTGTGAAGGAGCTGAAAAATTTTGACGAGGAAGAAGAAAAAGGATTTTTCGGAATCTTCAAAAAGCAGGCAAATAAGATTCAGGCACTGAAAACAAAATATGCCAAGGCGGAGACGAATATCAACCAGATCTGCCAGGCTCTGGAGGGACATCAGGTACAGCTGATGAAAGATGTTGCGATTCTGGATAAGATGTATGAATTGAACCTGACATATTTTAAAGAGCTGACGATGTATATTCTGGCAGGAAAGAAAAAGCTGGAAGAAGTGCAGGAGGGACAGTTGAAGGAACTCCTGACGAAAGCGCAGGCCAGCGGACTTGCAGAGGATGCACAGGCGGCCAGAGATCTGGAGGCGATGTGCGGAAGATTTGAAAAGAAGGTTCATGATCTGGAACTGACGAGAATGATCTCCATCCAGACAGCACCGCAGATCCGACTGGTACAGAACAATGATACCGTGATGGTGGAAAAGATCCAGTCCACGATCGTGAATACAATTCCGCTGTGGAAGAGCCAGATGGTACTGGCGCTCGGTGTGGCGCATTCTGCACAGGCGGCAGCAGCTCAGAGGGAAGTGACGGATATGACAAACGAACTGCTGAAAAAGAATGCGGATACATTGAAGATGGCGACGCTGGAAACTGCAAGAGAATCTGAGCGTGGAATCGTGGATATGGAAACACTAAAAGCGACAAATGAATCCTTAATCTCTACGTTGGATGAAGTGATGCAGATTCAGCAGGAAGGAAGGCAAAAACGTCAGGAAGCAGAGGCAGAGATGCAGCGTCTGGAAAATGAATTGAAACAGAAATTGCTGCAGGTGCGCTGATCGCTTGACAATCGTGAGAAATTCAGTTAGAATTCACGATGAATATGTTAGATGGGTGAAGAACAGGATTAGTATATATCGGAGAACGGCACAGAGAAGAAGCAGTCAGGTGAGAGGCTTCTGCGGAAAGGGTATAGAACCGGCCTGGGAGCTTTCGCATGAAAATGCGGCGTAGAACCGGCGTTAACGGTGTAAGAGAGAATCACAGAGATACTGTGGTTAATCAGGGTGGTACCGCCGAGTCTTTCGGTCCCTTATCGGGAAGGAAGGCTCGGCTTTTTTACGAAAAAATACAGGGCAGGATACTTCCCAGAAGAAACAAAAACAGAGAAGAAAGAAGAGGAGAACATTATGGCAAAAGAAAAAAAACTGGTAGAATCCATTACGGCCAGAGAAGTAGATTTTGCACAGTGGTACACAGATGTGGTGCGCGAAGCAAAATTGTGTGATTATTCAGGAGTAAAAGGATGTTTGAATTATCTTCCGAACGGATATGCAATCTGGGAGAATATTCAGGCAAACCTGGACAAACGTTTTAAAGAGACAGGTGTAGAAAACGTGTATCTTCCGGTACTGATTCCGGAAAATCTGCTTCAGAAAGAAAAAGATCATATCGAAGGATTTGCACCGGAAGTAGCGTGGGTAACACATGGAGGAATGGAAGAACTGCAGGAGAGATTCTGTATCCGTCCGACATCTGAGACTTTATTCTGCGATCTGTGGAGCAAAACAGTACAGTCTTACAGAGATCTTCCAAAAGTTTGGAATCAGTGGTGCTCTGTGCTGAGATGGGAAAAGACAACAAGACCATTCCTTCGTTCCAGAGAATTTTTATGGCAGGAAGGTCATACGATCCACGCAACATATGAAGAAGCAGAAGAAAGAACACTTCTGATGCGTGATGTATACAAGAGTTTCGTAGAAGACGATCTGGCAATTCCGCTTGTGACAGGAAGAAAGACACCAAGTGAGAAATTTGCAGGAGCACAGGATACGTATACAATTGAAGCGCTGATGCATGACGGAAAAGCACTCCAGTCAGGAACCAGTCATTTCTTCGGAAATGCGTTTGCGGATGCGTATGGAATCAGCTATTCTGATAAAGAAAACAAACTGCACAGCGTATATGAGACATCCTGGGGACTGTCCACACGTATCATCGGAGCCATCATCATGGTACATGGAGATGACAGTGGTCTGGTACTTCCTCCGCACATTGCGCCAGTTCAGACAAGAGTGATCCCGATTGCACAGCACAAAGAGGGTGTGCTTGACAAAGCTAATGAACTGCTTGCAGTATTGAAGGCAGCAGGATACAGAGCTTCCATCGATGATTCTGAAAAGAGCCCGGGATGGAAATTCAGCGAGCAGGAAATGGTCGGAATCCCGACACGTATCGAAATCGGACCAAAAGATATTGAAAATGGTCAGGTTGTTGTCGTTCGCCGTGACACAAGAGAAAAAATTGTAGTGGGAATGGATGAGCTGACAGAAAAACTGTCCGAAATTCTGGAGACAATTCAGAAAGATATGTTTGAGAGAGCGAAAGCATTCCTTGATTCTCATATCCACACAGCAGCAAATATGAATGAGATGGTGAAAGTGGCACAGGAAGAGATCGGATTTATCAAAGCAATGTGGTGTGGAGATGATGCCTGTGAAGAAGAAATCAAAGCTCAGACAGGAGGAGTGACATCCAGATGTATTCCAGAGGAACAGGAACAGATTTCAGATGTGTGTGTATGCTGTGGAAAACCGGCGAAGCACATGGTATATTGGGGTAAAGCGTACTAAAAATGGCATTTCAGAATATGGTGAACATGCAGCTGATGATGTTTCTGTTGGTTGCAGTCGGATTTCTGGTGAGAAAAAAGAATATCATTGGAGAGACAGGACGCAAAGACATGGTCAATTTCTGTCTGTATGTTACACTGCCGTTTAATATCTTCCATTCCTTTCAGATGGAATGGGAGTGGAGCATGCTCAAAAGCTTTGCCCAGGTTCTGCTTCTTGCGACAGGGTATTGTATTCTTTCTATAATAATGAGCTGTATCTTTTACAGAAAGGCTGAACCGGATAAGAGAAAGTCGCTTCGATATGGAACGATCGTTTCAAATGGCGGTTTTCTCGGAAATCCTGTGATCGAAGGAATTTATGGAACGAATGGACTATTTTATGCTTCCGTGTTTATGCTTCCGGTGAGGATTGTCATGTGGAGTGTGGGAACATCCTGTTTTATGAAAGAAAAAAGTGAAAGTCTGGTAAAAAAGGTGCTGACACATCCATGTATTGTGGCCATCTATCTGGGACTTTTGGTCATGATCGCAGGGATTTCCTTTCCGGTAAGTGTGGAAAATACGATTTCCGGGATCAGCAGCTGTAATATACCCCTTAGTATGATGTTGGTGGGCATGATGCTGGCAGAGATGAATCCGAAAGGAATACTGGATGGAACAATGGTGCTTTACACCATTGTTCGACTGATCCTGATCCCGGCAATTTTATTCGGGCTTACCGCACTGCTTCCGATTCCTGCATTGCTTCGGGGGATTACGGTTATTATTGCGGGGATGCCGGCACCGGTGACAACTGCACTGCTGTCTGCCAAATATCATGGAAATGAGGGATATGCAACAGGAATGATCTTTGTCACCACCATCCTGTCATTATTCACACTGCCGATATGGTGCTGGCTCCTCGAATAAAAAAGAGAGAATAGTTGCAGAAAATCTTAGAAAATCCCTTGACTTTCGGGAAAAAACGTAATACACTAATTTAGCGTGCACAGGAGAAATTCTGTTTTTGTGCGCAAATATCAGATAATGAACCATTATCTGCAGCCCTTTCGGCATAAGCCGGAAGACAACGAGTGAAATCATAGGAGGTGAAAAAGAATGCCAACATTTAACCAGTTAGTTAGAAAAGGACGTCAGACTTCTGAAAAGAAATCTACAGCACCGGCACTTCAGAAAGGATGGAACTCCCTTCAGAAGCGTGCAACTGATGTATCTGCACCACAGAAGAGAGGTGTTTGTACAGCAGTTAAGACAGCTACACCTAAGAAGCCTAACTCAGCTCTGAGAAAAATCGCCAGAGTTCGTCTTTCTAACGGAATCGAAGTAACAAGCTACATCCCAGGAGAAGGACACAACCTTCAGGAGCATAGCGTTGTTCTGATCCGTGGAGGAAGAGTTAAGGACCTGCCAGGTACAAGATACCACATCGTCAGAGGTACACTTGATACAGCAGGTGTTGCTAAGAGAAGACAGGCTCGTTCTAAATACGGCGCTAAGAGACCAAAAGACGCTAAATAAGAAACAGAGCGCTTAGCAAAGAAGTAACTAAATAGTTAAATCGTATCACAAACAGAACTATGATTATCGTACCTTATTGGACGATACGTTCAATAAGTTAGGGCTGCGGATTTAGATACAATCGTCCCGCGGCCGCGACACATGAATTGTGATTCCATAGAAAGACACATGTGAGTACCGATGAATTAATCCCGGAAAGAATCCGGAAATTATGATTAAGGAGGGAAGGACCGTGCCACGTAAAGGACATACTCAGAAAAGAGACGTATTAGCGGATCCAATATACAACAATAAAGTTGTTACCAAACTTATCAACAACATCATGTTAGATGGTAAGAAAGGTGTAGCACAGAAGATTGTATACGGAGCATTTGAAAGAGTTGAAGCAAAAGCTGAAAAACCGGCGATCGAAGTATTCGAAGAGGCTATGAACAACATCATGCCAGTACTCGAAGTAAAAGCAAGACGTATCGGTGGAGCTACTTATCAGGTGCCGATCGAAGTCAGAGCTGACAGAAGACAGGCTCTCGCACTTCGCTGGATCACATTGTACTCCCGTCAGAGAGGCGAGAAGACAATGGAAGAAAGATTAGCTAACGAAATCCTGGATGCTGCTAACAACACAGGAGCATCTGTAAAGAAAAAAGAAGATATGCACAAAATGGCAGAAGCAAACAAAGCGTTTGCTCACTACCGTTTCTAAGAGCCAAAGCGGCAGCCGCAGATTGGCGGCTTAAGCAAATGGCATGTTCTCCGGGACTTTTTGTTTCGGGGAACTACAATATATTAGGAGGAAAAAACCTTGGCTGGAAGAGAATATCCATTAGAGAGAACCAGAAATATCGGTATTATGGCTCATATTGATGCAGGTAAAACTACAACAACAGAGCGTATTCTTTACTATACCGGTGTTAATCATAAGATTGGTAATACTCATGAAGGTAATGCTACCATGGACTGGATGGAGCAGGAACAGGAAAGAGGTATTACAATTACTTCTGCTGCTACAACTTGCCACTGGACTCTGCAGGAAAACTGCAAACCAAAAGAGGGCGCTTTAGAGCACCGTATCAACATCATTGATACTCCGGGACACGTTGACTTTACAGTAGAAGTTGAGCGTTCCCTTCGTGTACTGGACGGCGCTGTCGGCGTTTTCTGTGCAAAGGGTGGTGTTGAGCCACAGTCTGAAAACGTATGGCGTCAGGCAGACACTTACAATGTACCAAGAATGGCATTCATCAACAAGATGGACATCTTAGGTGCAAACTTCTACGGAACAGTAGAACAGATCAAGACAAGACTTGGTAAAAATGCAATCTGCATTCAGCTTCCAATTGGAAAAGAAGATGAATTCAAAGGAATCATCGACCTTTTTGAAATGAAAGCATATATCTACAACGATGATAAAGGTGATGATATTTCTATCATTGATATCCCGGAAGAGATGCAGGAAGATGCAGAACTGTATCATACAGAGCTGGTTGAAAAGATCTGTGAATTAGATGACGATCTGATGATGGCATATCTGGAAGGAGAAGAGCCTTCTGTAGAGGAACTGAAAGCGGCACTGAGAAAAGCTACATGTACATGTGATGCGATTCCGGTTTGCTGTGGTACAGCTTACAGAAATAAAGGTGTTCAGAAACTTCTGGATGCAGTTATCGAATTCATGCCATCTCCATTAGACATCCCGGCTATCACAGGTGTGGATGAAGATGGAAACGAAGTAGAGAGACATTCTTCAGACGACGAACCATTCTCTGCTCTCGTATTTAAGATTATGACAGACCCATTCGTTGGAAAACTGGCATACTTCAGAGTGTACTCAGGAACAATGAACTCAGGTTCTTATGTTCTGAATGCAACAAAAGAGAAAAAAGAGCGTGTTGGACGTATCCTTCAGATGCATGCCAACAAGCGTGAAGAACTTGATAAAGTTTACTCAGGAGATATCGCAGCTGCAATCGGATTTAAATATTCTACAACTGGAGATACAATCTGTGACGAGCAGCATCCGGTTATCTTAGAGTCCATGGAATTCCCAGAGCCGGTTATCGAGCTCGCTATCGAGCCTAAGACAAAAGCTTCTCAGGGTAAACTTGGAGAATCTCTTGCAAAACTTGCAGAAGAAGATCCAACATTCCGTGCGCATACAGATCAGGAAACTGGTCAGACAATCATTGCTGGTATGGGTGAGCTTCACCTTGAGATCATCGTAGACAGACTTCTGCGTGAATTCAAAGTAGAAGCAAACGTAGGTGCTCCACAGGTTGCTTACAAAGAATCCATCACAAAAGCAGTGGATATCGACAGCAAATATGCAAAACAGTCCGGTGGACGTGGACAGTACGGACACTGTAAAGTTAAATTCGAGCCAATGGATGTCAACGGTGAGGAAGTATACAAATTTGAATCTACTGTTGTCGGTGGTGCAATTCCGAAAGAATACATCCCAGCAGTTGGCGAAGGTATCGAAGAGGCAATGAAATCTGGTATCCTTGGAGGATTCCCGGTTGTCGGTGTACACGCAAATGTATACGATGGTTCTTACCATGAAGTCGATTCCAATGAAATGGCATTCCACATTGCCGGATCTCTGGCATTCAAGGATGCTATGAAACAGGCTTCTCCTGTACTTCTTGAGCCAATCATGAAAGTAGAGGTAACAATGCCTGAGGAATACATGGGAGATATCATTGGAGATATCAACTCCCGTCGTGGACGTATTGAAGGTATGGATGACCTTGGTGGTGGTAAGATCGTTCGTGCATTCGTTCCATTGTCCGAAATGTTTGGATATTCTACAGACCTTCGTTCCAGAACACAGGGACGTGGTAACTACTCTATGTTCTTCGACAGCTATGAGCAGGTACCGAAGTCTGTACAGGAAAAAGTATTATCCAATAAAAATGCGTAAAAATCGCAAAAATGCTTGCTATTCGGCTGATTTTGAAATATAATCAGAATTAGCCGATTTAAAAGCGAAACCAATAAAATTGCCGTTTCAGGCGACAGATTTAAGGAGGATATTCAAAATGGCTAAAGCTAAATTTGAAAGAACAAAACCACATGCTAATATTGGTACTATCGGTCACGTTGACCATGGTAAAACAACATTAACAGCTGCTATTACAAAAACTCTTTCTGTAAGAGTAGAAGGAAACGCAGCAGTTGATTTCGAAAACATTGACAAAGCTCCAGAAGAGAGAGAGCGTGGAATCACAATCTCTACAGCTCACGTTGAGTACGAAACAGAGAAACGTCACTATGCACACGTTGACTGCCCAGGACATGCTGACTATGTAAAGAACATGATCACAGGTGCTGCTCAGATGGACGGAGCTATCCTTGTTGTAGCTGCTACTGACGGAGTTATGGCTCAGACAAAAGAGCACATCCTTCTGTCTCGTCAGGTAGGTGTACCTTACATCGTAGTATTCATGAACAAATGTGACATGGTAGACGATGAAGAACTTCTTGAATTAGTAGAAATGGAAATCCGTGAACTCCTGAACGAGTACGAATTCCCAGGAGATGACACTCCAGTTATCCAGGGATCTGCTCTGAAAGCTCTTGAAGATCCAAACGGAGAGTGGGGAGATAAGATCATGGAACTTATGGACGCTGTTGATGAGTGGATTCCAGACCCACAGCGTGACACTGACAAACCATTCCTGATGCCAGTAGAGGACGTATTCTCTATCACAGGACGTGGTACAGTTGCTACAGGTAGAGTTGAGCGTGGTGTTCTTCACGTATCTGACGAAGTTGAAATCGTTGGTATCCACGAAGACGTTAAGAAAACAGTTGTTACAGGAATCGAAATGTTCCGTAAACTTCTTGACGAAGCACAGGCTGGAGACAACATCGGAGCTCTGCTTCGTGGTGTTCAGAGAACAGAAATCGAAAGAGGACAGGTTCTCATCAAACCAGGCAGCGTAACATGCCACAAAAAATTCACAGCTCAGGTTTACGTTCTGACAAAAGATGAAGGTGGACGTCATACACCATTCTTCAACAACTACAGACCACAGTTCTACTTCAGAACAACTGACGTAACAGGTGTTTGCGAGCTTCCAGAAGGAACAGAAATGTGCATGCCTGGAGATCACGTAACAATGACAGTTGAACTGATCCACCCAGTAGCTATGGAAGAGGGTCTTGGATTCGCTATCCGTGAAGGTGGACGTACAGTAGGATCTGGAAAGGTTGCTACAATCATCGAGTAATACAATCTGAATATAGATTTGTTATCGCAAGATGACGTTGTGTCCAAACGTAAGATACCCGTAGAACTTCGGTTCTACGGGTTCTTCTGTTGCCTGGAAATATATAAAAGAGCGGAAAAGAATAACGAACAGGATAGAAAAACGGTTGCCGGGAGAGTATCCTGACAACAGTTTGTGATAACAGAATGATAACAAAATATGAAAATTGACAATTTTTAAAACTATGTTATACTATAAATATAACATAGTTAGTAACAGGATTTGGTTCGATTCCAAACACCATCAAACCAATATTGGGAGCATTGTCGAATTGCCTAGTTTCTGGATTGATTTATGATGCAGTCAAACATATTTGCAAGAAAGGACTTGATTCGATGAGAAAAGAATACACATTAATATTTGGTCTGGGAGTATGCGATGGTGAAGTGTAATGGTTGCACGGTTTAACATACTAAGCAGACTCCCACCCAGACCACCAAAAACTCAGAGCTCATAAGGGCTCTTTTTCTTTTGCAAAAATTATGTCAGATCATATGTCTTGATGGAATTACCTTCAGTACCCTTCTTAACGATGGTATGACAACCTATCGTAGTTCCCATAGCACGCAGTTTCCATTCTTCCTGGGTGGCGTTCAGCTTATCAAGTTCTTCCTGTCTTTTATCAGCATCTTCAATAGCTAATATTTCAGCTTTTTCCTTTTCATAGACATTTTTAAATTGACACCATTTCCTGAAAAAGTCCTGCATTGTAGGATTATCGAACGTCAGTGAAACCTTCTGATTAGGTGTTTCTGCAAGTGAGAGGTTCACTGAATTATCAATAGAAAACAACAGGGAGAGTACATCTCCGACTGTTTCAATATTAAAATCCAGAAAAACACTAACATTTAATCCCAGTGCAGTTGCTATCTTTTCTAACTGATCCGGTTTTGGATTCCGGATTCCCAGTTCATATTTTCTGATTGTACCTACGTTAATACCGGACAGCTCGGCTAACTGTATCTGACTGTATCCTCTAAATTCCCGGAATGCCCGGATTTTTTTACCAACCATAATGCTGCCTCCTTAATAATATTTGTGCTTCTATTCTAGCACAAAAGTGAATGATACAAAAGAGTGAGATTTAACAAATTGTCGATACACAAGCAATAGATATGGAATGGGAAAAATAAATTCGCAAATGTTTATTGACAAATTCACAAAAGTGAATTATTATAAGAGAACAATGAAAGAGTCACAAAAGTGAATTGGAAGGAGGACACTATGAGAACTAATTATATGATGACCGTTGATGATGTCATGGAAGAATTAGGTGTGAAACGCAGTAAAGCATATTCTATTCTGAAGCAGCTCAATGATGAACTGGCAAAGGAAGGATATGTAGCAGTTCGTGGAAAGATTCCACGTCCCTACTGGGAAACAAAATTTTATGGATGCTCTCAGAGAGCAGTATGAAGGAGGTTTTAAGATGTCAGCTTACAAAGACAAAACACAGGGAACCTGGTATGTGAGCTTCCGCTATATTGACTGGACAGGAAAGAAAACACAGAAGCTGAAAAGAGGGTTCAAGACAAAGAAAGAAGCATTAAATTATGAAAAGGAATTCATAAGAAAAACTGCAGCGGATATGAAAATGGAGATGAACAGTTTTATTCAAGTCTATTTTGAAGATAAAAAGAATGAACTGAAAGAAAATTCAATCCGTAATAAGCAGCACATGATGAACAAGCACATTGTTCCGTATTTTGGAACAAGAAAAATGAATGAGATTACACCGGCAGAGGTTATCCAGTGGCAGAACACCATTCAGGAAAAAGGATACAGCAAGACTTATGAGCGTATGATTCAGAATCAGTTAAATGCACTGTTTAACCATGCACAGAAAATTTACAATCTGAAGGAAAATCCATGTAAGAAAGTAAAAAAGATGGGGAAATCGGATGCAAATAAGCTGGAATTCTGGACGAAAGCAGAATATGACAGATTTATCGCCGGGATTGAGCCGGGGAGTGAGGATTATCTGATATTTGAAATTCTGTTCTGGACAGGAATCAGGGAAGGAGAGCTTCTGGCATTGAGTCTTTCAGATTTTGATATGAGTGGAAATCTCCTGCATATCAATAAGACGTATAACCGGATCAGGAAAAGAGATGTGATTGATATTCCAAAAACAGAGAATTCAGTCCGTACCATTGATATTCCCAATTTTCTTAAGGAAGAGGTGCAGGAGTATGCGAAGAAACATTATGGATTTCCGGAAGATCAGCGGTTGTTCCCAATTGTAGCGAGAACGCTGCAGAAACGTCTCAAGAAATATGAAGCATTGACTGGTGTAAAACCAATCAGAGTGCATGATGTCCGGCATAGTCATGTGGCATATTTGATTTATCAGGGCGTAGAGCCATTGATTATCAAGGAGAGACTGGGACACAAAGATATTCAGATGACATTGAACACTTATGGGCATCTGTACCCGTCACAACAGAAAAAAGTAGCTGAGATGCTGGACAACAAACGTTAATACGGAGGTAGAAGCAAATGAAAACAAAGAAAGTAGTCGGAAAAATATTTGATGCAATTAACTACAGTAAGAAGTTGAAGATAAGTTCTATTTTACCAGATCGAGATTCAGATTATGTGATTCTTCTTGAATTAGAGGACGGAAGCAAATTTGAAATTATCATTATGCCTACAAGGAGATTTGTGTAAGGAGCAAAAGCTATGACTACTGACAGACAAAAAGAAAAAGCCCAGACAAAATATCTGAGCAAGTTCTCTGATAATCAGATTCACTGATATACCATCTTGGCAGATTCAGTATATCACGAATTGAACGATACAACAATTCCCGAATATCTGTTCATCAGAGACTTGCCCGGAGGGGCAGGAGGTAGAAGTGACATTATTTGAACAGGTAAAAGAATGTGTGACAGCCAGACAGGCTGCGGAGCATTACGGGATTAAAGTAAAAAGAAATGGAATGGCGTGTTGTCCGTTTCATAAAGACCGACACCCAAGTATGAAGGCAGATAAAATATATCACTGCTTTGCATGTGGAATGGGCGGTGATGCGATAGATTTTACAGCAAGGTTATTTGGAATATCACAGTATGAAGCTGCGAAAAAGATGATAGAAGATTTTGGACTGGATATAAAAATCGAAGACAGAAATAAATACAAAAGGACGCACCAAAGCAGGAATACTTTGATATCAAAGAAACCTAAAGTTGTGATGATCAGAGAAAAACTGGAGCAGTGGTTGAAACATGCAACAGACGTGCTGATCAGATATCTGAAATGGATTCAGTTTTGGAAAGAGTTTTACAGACCAGAACCAGAAGAAGAGTGGCACGAATTATTTACGGAGGCATTGGCAAATGAAAGAAAGATAAATGACTATCTGGACGTGCTGATGTTTGGAACAGGAGAAGAGATTGTAGGGTTTTTCAGGATGAAGAGAAGGGAGGTTGAAAAAATTGAAGAAAGAATTAACGAATATCAGCGAGAAGTCCTTAATGGAATTAGAAGATATTGTGAACGAGGAGATGCTTACAACAGAAGATGTCAATGATATGTTGGAGCATACGGATAAAGGAAGAACAAAGCAGACAATCAGAAATTGTGTAATCGTATTACAAAAAGATCCAGTGCTGAAAAAAGCGATTAAACGAAATGAGCTTTCCGGAAGAATGGACATTGTGAAAGAGGTGCCCTGGGAACGGAGAAATAACAGTCCTACGGTTACAGATACTGATGAAAATAATTTGAAGATGTATCTGGAAGAAAATTATGAACTGACAAGCGAGCGTGTGATCAAAGCGGGAGTAGATATTGTTTCCAATGAAAATAAATATCATCCAATCAGAGATTATCTGGAAAGTCTGGTCTGGGACGGGATTCCAAGAATAGAAAATATACTTCCGCATTTCCTGGGAGCAGAAAAGAGTAAATACACAATCGGAGTAATGAAAATGCACATGCTGGCAGCGATTTCAAGAATTTATGAACCGGGAATAAAGTATGATATTATGCTGTGTCTGGTTGGAAGCCAGGGAGCCGGAAAGTCCACATTTTTCAAGTATCTGGCGATAAAAGAAGAATGGTTCAGTGACAATCTGGATCATCTGGACGATGAAAATATTTACAGAAAACTGCAGAATCACTGGATTATCGAAATGGGAGAAATGAAGGCAACTATCACAGCAAAGAATATTGAACAGATAAAATCGTTTCTGAGCAGACAGAAAGAAACTTATAAAGTGCCTTATGAAGTTCACCCGGAGGATAGACCGAGACAGTGTGTATTTTGCGGAACATCAAATGATCTGAATTTTCTTCCTTTGGACAGAACCGGAAACAGACGATTTGCTCCGGTGATGACAGATATGTCGAAAGCAGAAGTTCATATTCTGGACAATGAGGCAGAGAGCAAAGCCTATATCGAACAGGCCTGGGCAGAGGCAATGGTACTGTATCGACAGGGAAATGTGTTCTTGGGATTTACAAAGGAAATTGAGGAAGAGGCAAAGCGTCTGCAGAAAGAATTTATGCCGGAAGATACCAATGCCGGAATCATACAGGCATTTCTTGATGACTACGATGACGAGTATATATGTACCAGAATTCTGTTCGATGAAGCGCTACATCGAACCGGAGAAATGAAACAGTGGGAAGGTAAAGAGATTGCTAATATTATGAACAATGCAATTGAAGGCTGGAAACCACATGGTACACATCGGTTCGGAAAGGAATATGGAATACAGCGTTCATGGAAAAGGATGGAAGATTCTGTGAAGAAAGATAAAGACGGCTTTATGGAAGTACCGGAACAGTTGGAGATACCGTTTGAGTAAAGATTATTGTAAACGATGTAAACGGAACTTGAAGGAAAAACTTAAAAAGTTAACTTTTAAAATCTTTTGAGCCCCGTTTACAAATTCCGTTTACAGACAGGAATGGAGCAGAAAATAATGAAACAGGGAAGATTAGGATATAACAGCAGTAATGGAAGATATGGATTATTATCATCAGACTTATGGATTGATACAGGATTTCACTGCGGAGAAGGACTGGAAGTGCTGGTAGATGATGAATGGGTACAGACCAGAGTGGAGATGAATCTGGCAAGAGAATGGTATCTGGTAGGGACACCTTATTGTGGAGATCTGGAATATGTGCAGGCAAGGATACCTGGATAAATAGGTCTATGATCCGCTTCGATCGGTGCAGAACAGACGTCCATAAGGACGTTATGCCCCCGGCAGGGCGCAAGGGGACTTTTGATGGACGGTACGGCTGTCGAAAGTGCTTTTGCGTTACTTTTGACAAAAGTAACAAAACCGCCGTATCCGGCGAAAGGTTCTTAAATATCGCCATGTCTGGCGCAAATAAAAATTATGTGCCATATCTGGCACTCAAACAGAGAAGAGGTGAGAAAACATATGATAAAACGAACAATCAGTGGCATGATCGGAGCCGGCTCACTGGCTCATAACAGACGGGATTTTGTAGCAGAAAATGTAGATCCGGACAGAGTGCAATTGAACATTTGTTATAAGAATGAGAATCTGAAAGAAGTTTATAAGGAACTGTTTGACGATGCTACGGAGAGATACAATGTCGGGAAAAGAAAGGACCGGCAGATTGCAAATTATTATGAAAAAATCCGACAGGGCAAACAGGAGAAGCTGTTCCATGAAGTAATATTCCAGATTGGTAATCGTGAGGATATGGCAGTGGGAACGTTAGAAGGAAATCTGGCTGTAAAGGTACTGGACGAATATGTGAAAGACTTCCAGAAACGGAATCCGACACTTCGGGTATTTAGCTGCTATCTGCATCAGGACGAAGCTACTCCGCATCTGCATATTGACTTTGTTCCTTATGTGACCAACTGGAAGGGAAAAGGAATGGATACCAGAGTTTCACTGAAGCAGGCATTGAAAAGTCTTGGATTTCAAGGTGGAAATAAGCATGATACAGAACTGAATCAGTGGATAAATCATGAAAAGGAAGTGCTGGCTGAAATCGCAAAACAGCATGGAATTGAATGGGAACAGAAAGGCACACATGAAGAACATCTGGATGTTTACAATTTCAAGAAAAAAGAACGCAAAAAGGAAGTGCAGGAACTGGAGCAGGAAAAAGAAAATCTGACAGCAGAGAATGAAGGCCTGACTTCTCAGATTGCGGACGCAAGGGCAGATATTAAGCTACTGGAAGAAGAAAAAATTCAGTTCCAGAAAGATAAAGAGATAGCGGAAAAACGTGCGGAGAAAGCAGAAACGGAACTGAAAAAACTGGAAGACAGAAGAGAATTCCTGCAACCAGTGATGGATAATGTCAGTAAGGAAATAAAAGAATATGGAATGATCAAAACATTTCTGCCGGAAGCTACAGCATTGGAACGTGCGGTAACTTACCGGGATAAGAAAATAAAACCATTATTCATTGAAATGAAAAACAAAATCGGTGCGATGGCTGCACAGGTGAAAGAACTCACAAGAGAAAGAGATAGTTGGAAAAGTAAGTTTCAGAAGAAAAAGCAAGAGCATGAAAAAACAAAAAAGGAACTGGCAGAAGTCCAAAAGGATTATCAGAAATTATCCGGTGAAAAAGAAATACTGCAGGGACTTGCGGACAGATATAATCGACTTTTACGCATGCTGGGGAAAGATATGGTAGAAAGACTGGTACAGGACGATATCCGGATACAGGAGGAACTTGAAGCGAAAAAGAGGAAAGAGCAAATGCCGAAAAAAATAGGTGACCGCATACAATGGGCAAGAGAACGAAGTGAAGAACACAATGCACAGATAAAGAAGAACAAAACAAAATACAGAGGAATGGAGTTGTAAGAATATGAAGAAACAGATTTATGATGAAAAGAACGGACTGAGCTATACATTGTATGGAGATTATTATCTTCCAGACCTGGAAATCAAAGAGGAAGAACCTACATATGGGAAATATGGAATAATGCGAAAACAGTTTTTGAAGGAACACCGGAGTGCCAGATATCAGTATCTGGTACTGACCGGGAAATTGACGGAGCATTTGAATCAGGTCGATAAAGAAGCAAAAGAAAAAGTTGAGATGCTGGTGGAGCAGATGGCTGAACAGTGGGGAGTGACGGAAGAACTGAAGTTACAGGATCAGATGGAATGGGTGCGGAGGATGAATAATATTCTAGAAATAGCAGAAGAAATAATCGAGGGGAAATTATTGTATGTATAGATAGAACGGAGAGGCAATGTATAAAGCCTCTCTGCTTTTGTATGTAAAAATAGTTAATAAGATAAAAAAATAGAGCATTGCTTTTGTTCGTCCCGTAGAATATAATAAAAGATGAAAGAAGAGGTAAGTATTATGGGATATATGACTGCAAGTCAAGCTGCGAAAAAATGGAATATTTCTCAACGAAGAGTACAAATTTTGTGCGCAGAAAATCGTATAAAGGGTACCTTTAAGCTAGGAGAAGCATGGGCAATTCCAGAAGATGCAGTGAAACCAGAAGATAATAGGAAGGTAAGAAAAGAAAATGAGAAAAAAACTAAACGCTATTGATTTATTTTGTGGTTGTGGAGGTTTATCATATGGATTTGAAAAAGCAGGATACAACATTTTGTTAGGAATAGATAATGATGCTAAAGCACTGGAAACATTTGAATTGAATCATACAGGGGCAAAATCAATATGTGGAGATATAACAGAGATAACATACAAAAAAGATATTAAACCATTAATTGGGAACAAATCAATAGATGTAATTATAGGTGGACCTCCGTGTCAGGGAATGTCTTTGTCGGGACCTAGAAAATTTGAAGATCCGAGAAATAAGCTTTATTTATCTTATATACGATTAGTAGAGGAAATCCAGCCGAAAGCGTTTGTAATAGAAAATGTACCAGGTCTTGTTGGATTATTTGGTGGACAAATAAAAGATAGTATTATTCAAAAATTTACAAAACTAGGATACAAAATACAGTATAAGATACTATGTGCAGCAGATTATGGTGTGCCGCAAAATAGAAGACGGGTTGTGTTTGTGGGAATGAAGGAAGGGTGTTTTGAATATCCGGATATTATTCCGCAGAAAGTAAGCTGTAGTATGGCATTGTCAGATTTACCAACGTTAGAAAATGATTTAGGAAGTGAAAATGTACCATATCTTACAGAAGCACAGAATGATTATCAGAAGTTGATGAGAAAAAATTCCAAAGAGGTTAAAAATCATATTGCGGCCAATCATTCCGAAAAGGTAAAAAAAATAATATCAATGGTTCCAGATGGTGGAAATTATAAAGATTTGCCAGAAGAATATAAGAACAGTAGAAATTTTCATGTTGCATGGACAAGATTTGCAAGTGATAAACCAGCACCAACGATTGATACAGGGCATAGACATCATTTTCATTATAAATTTAATCGAGTACCAACTGTTAGGGAATGTGCAAGATTGCAGTCATTTCCGGACGATTTTATTTTTTTAGGAAATAAAACACAGCAATTTAGGCAAGTAGGAAATGCGGTTCCGCCACTTATGGCAAAATATATAGCTGAACAATTAACTAAAGCACTGGAGGCAAAATAGTATGATAGAGTATCAAATACCTGATGAATATTTTTTTAGACTACATCATGTACGTCCACGATTTAAGGGCGATATAGAAAATGTACTGATTTATATTGCGGAAGAAATATCAAGGGTAGGAGAAAAGAAAACGGATGAATTTATTTCTGATGTAAATGCAGCTCTATTTCGATATCCTGGAAATGCACATAGAGAATTGAAAACTATAAATAATTGGAGAACAGAAATCTCAGCTTTATTTGGATTTATTGAACATACAAAGACAACAGATAAACCAGGAAGACGTGCAATTGAACTGGCACATAATCAAGATTTAGTAGAGTGCTTTAAGATATTTCTGTATAACTTTCAATATCCGGGTGCACATATTAAACCAAAAGGGGTATTAGAGCAAATTGAGCATGGAGTAAAATTTAAACCAGCACAGTATATATTGAAATTGTTAAAGTATGCAAATAGAGATGGTGGTAATTCAATTGGAATTACAAAACCAGAAGTATGCCATTGTATATTTAATGATTTGCGAGTTACTAGAGATAATGAAGGCGTTGAAAAAACATGGAAAAGAATCATGGCCAATAGAAAAAATAAAGTCATGTATGATCAAACAGGAGATGTTATCCGTTATGCTGGAGATATTTTAGATTATTTAGAAATAGCCAATCTGCTCAAGACTTATGATAGCAGAATGTATTACCTAAACACACTTGAAGAGGAATCAATCATAAAATTTTGTGAATCGACAGAATGGTTTGATAAGTATGATGATATGATAGAAAAACGTACGGGCAGTTTGGAAAAGATAAAAATGTATAGTACCAGTTGGTTTTCATATGTTAATAGAAATATGGAAGATACAGATTTTTCAACAGATATTTTAGCCTATATTGCAAATAGTAAAGAAGAATTGCAAGAACTAAAGGAAAATGCAAAAAATACAAAAGATGCTGTATTGGAAGATTTTATTGAAAGAGATAATGTATTAGAAAAACGTATTGCAACATACTATGATAAATTCACAACCAAAGACATTGGTGATATTGGAGAAAGTTTGATTCATGGACACGAGTGTATGAGAATGAAATTAGGTGGACGTGAAGATTTGATACATTTGATTAAGAGAATACCAACCCAGTTTGCAGTTGGATATGATATTAGTTCAATAGAATTAGATGAAAGAAAAAGATATATAGAGGTTAAGACGACTATTAGCTCAAAACCATTACATTTTAACAGAATTCATTTGACAAAAAATGAATGGAATACAGCAAATAGTACACATGATAGATATTATGTATATCGATTGTTATTAAGTAAATCAGAAAAGAAATTATTTTTATTACAGGATCCGGTGGGACTTTATAAGAAGGATATGATTGACATGATACCTTCTGACGGTGCAGATATAACATTTGATCCTAAAAATGTAGGACGGTTTGAGGAGTTATTAACATGGAAAAATTAAGAGTAGCTTCACTATTTTGCGGATGTGGTGGAACGGATGTAGGTTTATTGGGAGATTTTGATTTTTTGGGAAAACATTATAATTCAAATGGTATGCAAATCGTTTATGCGAATGATATTGATGATAACGCATGTAACATTTTTAAAAAAAATTTTGGAATTATTCCAGATAATCGAGATATACGAGAAGTGAAATCAGATGATATACCAGAATTTGATATTTTGACAGGTGGATTTCCATGCCAGTCATTTTCTATTGTTGCACAAAATCCCAAAAGACTTGGAGTGAAAGATGAAAGAGGTAAACTTTTTTTCGAAATGTGTAGAATTCTTAAAGAAAAACAACCAAAATGCTTTATAGCTGAGAATGTAAAAGGGATTCTTACAGCAAATAAAAAAAGTGCGTTTCCATTAATTTTGAAAGAGTTTGAAGATAGTGGATATGATGTACAGTATCGTATATTAAATTCTGCAAATTATGGTGTCCCACAAAAACGGGAACGTGTTATTATTGTGGGATTTAGGAGCGACTTAAATATTAAATTTGACTTTCCGGAGAACATAATTAACGATGAAAGTAAATTTGAACCACTAGAAAAGGTTGTTGAAAAATCTGTAGATGAAAAATATTTTTTTAGTCAGCGTGCAGTTGAAGGTATGTTGCGAAGAAGAGAAAGTATGAATAAGGGGCGAGCACAGGATCTGTCAAAACCATGTAATACCGTTGGTGCCCATTTGGCGAAAGTTTCTTTAAACAGTACGGATCCGGTATTGAAAGAAGGAGAGAAGTATAGACGATTTACGCCAAGAGAAGTGGCAAGAATTCAATCATTTCCAGAAAATTTTGAATTGGTTGGAAGTGAAGCAGCACAGTATAGGGCATTGGGAAATGCAATTCCACCAGTATTGTTTTGGTATGTGGCCAATGCAGTGAAAGAAAATTTGTCTACAATATAGAAAAAACGCGATGAAAAAAGAAAATAATAACGGCTAGTTGAATATTATGAGGTGGAAGAATGTATGTTGATTTGTTTGCCGGATGTGGGGGCTTATCATATGGATTATATAATGCCGGATGGCAAGGGCTTTTTGCTGTAGAAAAAAATAAAGATGCTTTTGCAACATTAAAATATAATTTGATAGATAGTCGGGACCATTTTAATTGGCCAACTTGGTTAGAAAAAGATTGTATAGATATTAATGATTTAATAGTGGAACATAGACAAGAATTAGAAAAATTAAGAGGAACAGTTGAGCTAGTTGTAGGTGGACCACCTTGTCAGGGATTTTCGATGGCAGGGAAAAGAAAAGGAACTGATATACGAAATAGATTATATAATGCATATATAGAATTTGTGAAATTAGTTCAACCGAAAATGCTCTTTTTTGAAAATGTACATGGATTTACAGTTGCATTTAAGCGAAAATATAAGGGAAAAGAAATAAAAGGTATCCCATATTCTGAAAAACTAATTAAAGCTTTAAAAAAACTTGGATATGATGTGGCATTTAAAGAATTGATAATGTCTGATTATGGTGTGCCACAGAATCGAAAGCGTTTTATTTTGTTTGCTATAAGAAATGGAAATGCTAAAGATTTTTTTGAAAGATTAGAAAAAAATAAAGAAAATTTTTTGAAACAAAAAGAATTATATTTAAAGGTAAATGTTTCAGAGGCTATTGGCGATTTATTACAAGAATATGGAGAGGTTCAAAGCCAAGATTCGCCTAAATTCATGAATGGAGTATATGGACCAGCACAGTCATCATATCAGAGATATATGAGACGGAATGTTCAGGGAGTGCCAATACCGAATAGCCATAGGTTTGCGAAACCTAGGAAAGAAACAAAGGAATTATTTGTTGCATTGATGAATGCTTCGCAGGAAGCGATTCGAATTACCCCAAAAATGAATTTAGTAGATGGATTAAAAAAACGAGGTGTGACACCATTAAAGTCGAAGTGTATTTGTCCAACTATTACGTCAATACCAGATGATTTTATTCATTATAAAGAGCCGAGAATTATGACAGTTCGAGAGTGTGCAAGAATTCAGAGCTTTACAGACGATTATATTTTTCTTGGAAATTATACGACAGGTGGATCACGACGAAAAACAGAGGTACCAAGATATACGCAGGTTGCAAATGCTGTTCCACCACTTTTCGCAGAACAGGTTGGAGTTATATTAAGGAGTATGAGAGATGGATAAAGTAGCGTTGAGTTTTAGCACAAATGCTAAATTAGAAAAATTAATCGGGCGAGAATTGATAACAAATAATATTATAGCTATTTTTGAATTAATTAAAAATTCTTATGATGCATTTGCGCACAATGCGATTGTTTCTTTTGAAGGGTTTGATATATCTAGTAAAGATTTAGGAAAAGTGCGTCATTCAGAACGTGTGATTTCAAATGTGGATTCCAGAATTATAATAAAAGATGATGGAGTGGGAATGTCATTTGAGGAAGTAAAAACGAAATGGATGGAGATAGGCACAACAAGTAAGGAAAATACATATATTGAAAAATCATTATATTCTAGTGAAGACAAAAGAGTTATTAATGGCGAAAAAGGAATAGGAAGATTTGGGGCAGATAAATTAGGTTCGTTATTAAGATTGATAAGTGTTGGAGCAGATGGCTATGAAAAAACAACATTAGAAATTGACTGGAATAAGTTTGATGATCATGAGAAGAAGATACAAGATATAGATTTTGATTGTTATGTTGAGCGATGTACAATACCACAAAAAACAGGGTTAACATTAGAAATATCTTTATTACGTGATAAATGGACAATTGCTGATATCGTAAAATTAAAAAATCATTTAAAAAAATTGATATCACCTTTTGCACAAGAGCAGGAACGTTTTCAAATATATTTAGAATACAGTAAAAATGATATAGAAAGAATAGTTAATGATTCCTTTGAATATGCAACTACGGGAATAATTGCGAATATTGATCAGTATGGTCTTATGAAATATGAGATATATACAGCATTGGAATCGGAATGTAAAGAAATAAAATTAGTTCCTCCAGGATTTGGACCATTGAAATTACAAATTCTGTATATGGATAAAGCGGCAAAAAATGCATTTACAAGAAGGACTGGAACAACCACAAAGGATTATGGAAATATAAAAGTATTTAGAGATGACTTTAGAGTGTTGCCCTATGGTGAAAAAGAAAACGATTGGTTAGGGATAGATAATAAACATGCGCAGGGGGCGTTTAGAACATTTGGAACTAGAGACTTAGTGGGGTATGTGCAGATTAGTAAAATTGACAATCCAATATTAAAAGATGCGACAAGCCGGCAAGGATTGAATGAAGATATTAAGGAGTTTGATGAATTTAAGGCATTCATTTGGCGTTGTATAGAATTGTTGCAGACATTTGTTTTTAACCAAATTAAACAAGAGTCAGAAAAGCAAGGAGAGATAATAAAGGGAAAAGTTAAGGAAATAAAAAAAGATATAACTGTTTTTAAAAATGAAATGCCAAACATATATGATAATATAGCTATTTCAGATGAAGACAAAGAGTTATTGGTTACGAGAACTAATAAAACTTTGGAAACGATAAATAATAATATTGACTATGTGGAACAAGCAAATCGTCAGCTTTCAAATCGAGTGAAAGTGATGGAAAAAATAGTAGGTGCGGAAAATCGGCTATATGATATGCTTCATGCAATTAAAAATAGGTTAACGGCGTTAGAAGCGGTTGTTTCGAATTTGGAGATTGAAGCTAAAAAGAATAATATAGAGTATGATAAAAATTTTGTAGATCGAATATTAAAAGATATTAGTAGAATGGTCATGTCTGCAATGCGACGTAGTTCTCCACGTAGAAAAAAAAGAGATACTATTATTTTATCTTATTTTATCGAAGAATTTATTGAGGAAAACAAGAAAGTTTATAATGATATTGAATTTGAATTTACTGTAGATAATTATTATCGTATATTTGTAAATGTTGAAGAGTTGAGGATTTCTTTAGAAAACTTATTAGATAATGCTGTTAAAGCAATGCAAAAAGAAGAAAATAAAAAAATACTTATTTATATTACGAAGCAAAGCAAAAGTATTAATTTGTATTTTGAAGATAACGGGACTGGAGTATCGAAAGAACTTGCACCATTTATATTCAATGTTAGTTTTACAACGACTAATGGTTCTGGGATCGGGCTTCCTAATGTGCTAGATTTTATGAAAGATGAAGGTGGAGACATTAACTTGCTAGAACAAGGTAAATTAAAAGGAGCAGCATTTGAAATGGTTTTTCCGATTAAAGGAGGGGTAATGTGAGAACCTACAAAATTATATTCATTGATGACGAAGTTGAAATAATTAATAAAATAATGAGTGCAGTAAAAAATTTGCTTTCATTGGAACAAGGATACGATATTGATTTTTCTGTATTAAAAGAGCAAAAGGAAATAGAAAATTTAAATAATATAGCAGCCGACATAGTATTGTTTGATTGTGCAATGGGTGCAGCATCATTAAATTTTGGAGACTGTGATGAAACTAGATTTGGTGTTGATTTAATGAAGAAATTTCGAGAAAATAATGAAAGAACAAAGATAATATTTTATTCGGGAGGTTTTTCGTTAAAGGGAGCACAATGTTATGATTTTACAAATGAGGAAATGCTTCAATTGATTAATGATCTACATATATATAAAATGATTCCGAAGGAAGCTGAATACATATCGGAAGCAATCATAGAGGCAATTAATGAATTAGATGCAATAATAATGAGCTTGGAAGATTTAAAGGAAGAATATCAAAGCAGCGGAGATTTTTTGGTAAATGATACATTATATCCAATTGATCGAATGTTGGAAGAGTTAAAGAAAGGGACAAGACTGGGAGAAGAATTTAGAAAAAGTATACTCAAAATGGTTTTAACGTATATGATGAAATTTGGTGGGGATGAAGAGGAATGAAAATATATGTTTATTGGAATAGAAATGATAATGATTGTACAAAAATCTTTCACTTTATGTCACCGAACGATACATATAGTATAAATGACATTTTAAATGATTCTCACGACTTGAAGATTGAAAGAATATATAAACCCTTTGATGCTTCGAAAAAGGCACAAATAATGAATGATATCCAGGAGAGTGATTTGATTATATTTCTGACACATGGGACGGAAGAGGAAATATTAAGATATAGAAATAATCCTGATAAGAATTTAGATTACGTGTTAGTTGATAAAACGAATGTTTGTGTTTTCAAGAATAAAGTAGTATTGGCTTTTTGTTGTTCAAGTGCAAAAAAGTTGGGTAGATTAAGTATTTCTGAGAAAATAGGCTGTAAGGCATTTGTAGGATTTGAAAGAGATATAGTGTATGATAATGGTCGAGCGAAAAGATCTAGGCATATTATATATGAATCATATAAAATTGCTTTTATGAAATCACTTAAATATGCGGCAAAAACTAATTGCTCAGTAGAAGAATATCGAATTAGATTGATGCAATTATTAAGAAGGGAAGCAACAAGAGCTATATTAGAGGCAAAAGATCATACATTAAATAACATGTATAGTGGAACTATTGAGGGGCTTGTTGCATTAGGTAATATAAATCAGACAGTAATTTTTTAATCTTGAAAGTAATCAGATAAATTTTTAATTGATGTATTAAAGGCTATAAAAAAATTGAGTAATCTTTTATCATCATTTAAAAGCCTAGAAAGCTGTTTGGTGTAGAATAGAAAATCTGTTTCGCTTAATTGAAGAGAAGGTGATTCTTCAATGAATAGGGATATATTATCTATTTCTGACAGAGTTTCAGATATAGCATTTTGGGTTATTTCTTGTAACTGATTTGAATATTCTGAAAGTAATTTTTGACAATAAAATGAAATCATAAATTCACCTCCGGTATTATATAGTATATTCATCAGATAGAGTTTTTATGTGTAAAGAATAAAGAAATTATTAAGTGCGGTATAAGGAAATATGATAACACCATGATAACAAAATCTCCAAAAACCACACGGACACAACGGAAAATCCGGATTTTCCCCCACAAATCACACGAAAAATCATCATTTGCACACCGCAATACACCGGTCTGATATCGTGAAGGTGGACGTACAGTAGGATCAGGAAAGGTTGCTACAATCATCGAGTAATCGTGAAAGAACTACTTTGAATAAAGTATATTGCCCGCAGAACCGAAGTCCTGCGGGTTTTTTCATGATGAAATTAAAAATTGAATTGACGGAGTTTCAAGTCTAATATAAAATTTAGATGAATAGATTTTGTTTTGATAATATACATCAAAAAAGAGCCCTGACTTTAGAAGAGTACAGGCAGAGCAGATGAAATTGGCTGTTGTGCTTTTTTTAAAATGTGACGGCAAGCAGGAGGAGCAGAATACATGGATTCATATACATTCAACACCCCGATAGGGTTTCTCACCATACGAGAAGAGGAACAGAAGCTGACGAATCTTTTTTGGCAGGCTGATTCTGAGAGAGTGTTGAAGAATGAACGACATTCTGATTTTTTATATGAAGTTTATATACAGGTGAACGAATATTTTGCGGGGAGGAGGCGGCAATTCGATGTGCCGTTAAAATCTGAAGGAACGCTGTTTCAGCAGAGTGTTTGGAGACAACTGCAGAAGATTCCATATGGGCAGACGAGAAGTTATCAGGAGATTGCGATTGGTATCGGCAATGAGAAAGCAGTACGTGCGGTCGGACAGGCAAACAATAAAAATCCGATTATGATCATAATTCCATGTCATCGTGTGATTCATAAAAACGGAGATATTACAGGATTTACCTGTGGGGTGGAAGTGAAGCAGTATTTGCTGAATCTGGAAAAGGGATTGAGATAGCATGGAGACAATATTTTCATTATTTCTTACAAAGGAGCGGGAGAAGCAGGGTATCAGCCAGGAACGATTGTGCAGAGGCTTATGTGCGGTTTCTGCTCTTTCGCGTTATGAAAATGGAGAGAGAATACCAGATCGTCTGCTTATGAATGCATTGATTCAGAGATTGGGAAAATCATCGGATGAATTGACAACGATGATTTCCTGTCAGGAGTATGCTTATTTTGTGTGGAGGAGAAAGGTGAAAGAGGCGCTGAGAAAGAAAAAAATTTCCTTGGCACAGGAGCTGCTGCAGAAAAAGGAATCTTTAGATGGGTGTGTTCATTCTGTATTACAGGAGCAGTTTTATCGCTATATTCAGGGGATTCTAATGGGAACGAGTGCAGATATTTCTGATTTGGAGGAAGCAATTCGGCTGACTCATCCTGAGTTTTCTGGAAAAATCGAAGAAGAGGATTTGTTTAGTATCCAGGAATTAAATTTGTTGCTTTTTTACGCAAAGTGTAAGATGCAAAAGGAAGCGGAGCAGGGAAGAGAATTGTTGGGAGTACTTCTTCAATACATTCAGGAGCATATAACAGATATTCAGGCAAAAAATCAGATCTTTCCAAGAGCTGTTTCTATCTATTGTCAGGAAGTAAAGGAAAATCAGTTTTCTGAAAAACGCTATCTTTTATGTAAAGAGGTTCTGGAAAACAGTGTGCAAAATCAAAGTTTTGAGTATGCAGTGAGCATATTGGAAAATTTGGAAAAAGATTCCAGATATCTGGGGAAAGATGCGGATTGTTATCAAGTGTGGAAAAATGCGCTGAAGGAGATATATCGGGAAGCTGAAATAGAAACGACATGGATGGAGTGGGGGATTGAGATTCCGGAGAATCTATTTTTAATTCCAGAGATTTTACTTTCCGCCAGAATGGAGAAAGGATTGTCACAGGAGGAAGCCAGCGAGGGAATTTGTACACCGGAGACATATTCCAGGATTGAGACGGGGAAAAGAAGTCCAAGTTTGAAAAATCTGGAAGCTTTGGAGCAAAGATTAGAAATCAAGCAGGGATATTTGATCGGAGAAGTATGGACAAATGCTTTTTCGGTGTTGGAATTGACACAGAAGTTGAGAATGGCGGTTTCTAACCTGGATTTAGAAACCTGGGAAGAGTGTCAGAAGAGGCTGGAGGAGAAGCTAGATCTGAGCAAGAAGATCAACAGGCAGTATGTGGAGGGGTATCGTGCGTGTCTGGAGTATCAGCAGGGCAAGATCTCGGAAGCAGAATGGATCAGACAGCACAGAACAACGTTATCCTACACGTTCCCATTCGAAGAACGGATAGAGGCATATCGAACTGGCGAAAGACATGGATTTACCGATAGGGAGGCTGTCCTTTTACAGCAGATTGCTCTTGCAGAAAAAATCCTGGGGGAGAAAGAGAAAGCGGTAGAAATTTGGAAGCTGCTTTTGCAAGATTATGCTAACAGTGAGGTTCGGATGGAACATCATTTTCAGGAAGTGATGCTGATTTGGAGCAATCTGGCAAATACGCTCCCAGAAGTGGGGAAGGTAAAAGAAGGAATTGAACTGGCAGATCAGGGAATCCGAATGGTTTTGAAAAAAGGACAGGGACCGTTGAATATGCTGTTTGCAAACAGGATCTATACCATGAAAGCGTCCGGGCAGGATGTGAGAAAAGAACAATTTGAACAGGCATATGCTTTAAGCAAAATGTTCGGTGATCTGGAATTGCAGCATTCCCTGCAGACATATATGGAAAAGAACTGGCCGTTGGATGAAAAAATACAGTAACATATTAGAAGAAAGAATTCCATGACGAAATCGGGAAAGATGTTTTTCGATTACGTCATGGGATTTTTTTACGCTTTCTTTGATAATGACAATTGTGAAAGGGGAAATGTGATATGCAAAAACGAGTTCTTGTACATTGTTATTTCGGAAAAAACAAAGAGGTTCTTATAGGTTTTGTTATTTTTTCAATAATGAGTGGAACATCTTACATGCTCTGGTCATTTTTATTTGAACAGGCCAGTGGATTTGCAGGAGGAACGGTAGACACCACCATACAGCAATTATGTCTGTCGGTAGGATTGTGTATGCTGCATTTTGTGGTCAGTCAGCAGCTGATGTTCTATTTTCAGAGAAGGTTGCTAAAACAGATCAATACGCAGTTGAAACAGGATGTATTTCATGCTCTGATGAAAAAAGGTGTGGCAAAGTTTACAGAGAAAAACAGCGCAGTGTATCTGTCGGTGCTAAACAATGATGTAACAAATCGGGAGAATAACTATTTTGCGAAGATTCCGGAGATTTTACAAAATGGATTTATATTTCTGACTTGTGCGGGTGTGCTTTTCTATTATGATATCAGGATCGTGTGTCTGGTGATTTTGACGGCATTGCTTCCGGTAGCGGTTCCATTTTTGATTGGAGAGAAATTATCACAGAAGAGCAAAGCACTATATGAAGAACTTGAGAATTATAATCGGAAGCTGAAAGACTGGATGGGTGGTTTTGAAGTGATTCATAGTTTTCAGGTTGAGGACGAAGTGAAAAAACGGTTTGCGAAAAGTGTGGAAGATGTGGAGAAACGGCGTTATGAGGGAAGACGATATCAGAATCCATACGGAATATTGACGTTATTGCTGACGTATCTGATCTTGAGTATACAGCTAGTTGTCTCAGCGTATCTGGTATTTATCGGAAGTATTTCAGAGCGGATGCTGCTGAGTATTTTTTATTTGATCTCCAGTGTCAACAATCCCATCCGGGAGATTGCATATCTGCTTTTGGATGTCAAGGCAGCAATTCCAAATGCAAGAAAGGTGGAGACGCTTTTCAAGGAAAGACCGGAAGAATCGAAGAAAACAGGGGAATCGGTAAAATCAGTCATGCCGTTGGAGTTGAAAGAGGTACGATTTGGCTACACGAAAGCAAAAGAGGTCTTACATGGGGTGAATATGTGCTTTGAGAAAGGGAAAAAGTATGCCATTGTGGGAAGCAGCGGATGCGGAAAATCAACGTTGTTGAAGCTGCTGGCGAACTATTATAAAGACTACGAGGGAGAAATTCTCATAGGAGAACAGGAACTTCGGATGATAGAAAGAAAAAGTCTGAGTCGGAAAATAGCCATGATCCATCAGAATGTGTTTTTGTTTGAAGATACATTGCGGGCAAACATTACGATGTTTCAGGAATATCCGGATGAAGAAATCAAAGCTGCAGTAAAAAAGGCAGGACTTGAGAAAATCGTAGAAGACAATCCATTGGGGACAGAGCAGATGGTTTGCGAAAATGGCAATAATTTTTCCGGTGGGGAAAAACAGCGGATCGCGATTGCAAGGGCAATTTTAACCAGGGCAGAAGTGTTATTGCTGGATGAGGCAACGTCCAGTCTGGATGCAGAACTTTCCATGCAGATCGAGCAGTTGATCTTAAGTCAAAAAGAGACCACCATATTGAATGTAACACATCGATTTCATTAGTCGATTTTGAGACAGTATGACTGCATTTTGACCATGCATCAGGGAAAGATTGTGGAGATGGGGACATTTGAAGAGTTGATGAAGAAAAAGCAATTTTTCTATAGCCTCTATACCGTGAATCATTAGCAGGGGAGGACATTATGATACAGAAAACAGGTTCGATTCATGTTTATTTTCAAAGAAATAAGGGGCATCTGGCAGGTGTGATCTTATGTTCCATTCTGGCGGGAATGGGGGAAACGATGTGGGCATTTGTGTTTCAGAAAATTGGAGAATTGCCGGGAGATATGACAAAGGCAGCGATTTTGAGACTGGCAGGGATTCTTTTGTTTACTGTTTTTTATTATGCAGTCAGTCAGAATGCCTGCGCTTACTTTCGGAGGACATTTCTGAAGCGGATCAATATACAGCTGAAGAGGGATGTGTTCGATGCAGTGCTGGATCAGGATATGATCCAGTTTACGAGCAACAACAGTGGGATGTATCTCTCAATACTGAATAATGATGTAACAAATTTGGAGAATAACTATTTTGCGAAGATTCCGGAGATTATTCAGCAGAGCTTTGTTTTTCTTGGCTGTCTGGCAGTACTTTGCTCTTACGATGGCCGGGTGGCAGGTATGGTTCTGCTGACAGTGTGGATACCGGTTGCAGTACCGTTTTTATTTGGAAATGTGATTTCCGAAGCTGAGGGAAGGTTTTACCGGAACTTAGAACAGTATACAGGGAAACTGAAAGATTTCTTTGGAGGATTTGAAGTGATTCAATGTTTTCAAATTGGAAAAGAAACGGAAGAGTTGTTTGGAAGTTGTGTAAAGGATGTGGAAGAGTCTCGTTATCACTCTCGATTCTGTGAAAGCAGCGGTGAAGTGTTTGCTCTCTCATTGACATATGGGACGTTGTTTTTTCAGATTTTATTCTGTGCCTGGACGGCTGCAAAAGGAAAAGTATCTGCAAATGCAATGCTGAGTATTTTATACTTACTTTCCAGTATCAACAATCCGGTGCAGAATGCAGTACAGGCGTTTCTTTCTGTGAAATCAGCCAGACCAAATGTGGAAAAAGTGGAGAAATTATTGGCAAAACCTAAAAAAAGAACCCATCCGTCTGTTGACCGGAAGTGAAGAATAAGAAACAAAATATCCGCAAATCCGTATAATGTCGGAATTTGTCTAAAATAAACAGGTTTCCATGATTTGATTGTCGAAAAAAGAAAAATAAATTGTGTAAAAGTGATAAAAAATATAAAGTTATACTTATTAAAATGACTTGATTTACAAAGAAAAAAGTTTTTATTAAAAAACTAAGGTGAAATAGCAATAATTATAAAATCCAAGCCAACTTCCGAATAGAAAAATATAGGCAAATGAGCTATCATAAAGTTATCAAATCGACAGGGAGGATATAAGATGAAAAAGAAAGTGGTTAGAAAACTGATGGCACTCGCACTTGTTTCCGCCATGGCAACTTCTATGCTGGCCGGATGCGGATCAAGTGATGATTCAGGCAAGGATTCAGGAAAAGATGCTGACAAAGGCTCAGAAGAGACAGTCCTGAAAGTTGCTGCGTTCGAAGGTGGTAACGGAACTCAGATCTGGGAAGATATCGCGAAAGCATTTGAAGAGTCTCATGATGGAGTAAAAGTAGAACTTGAGATGTCTCCTGAACTGGACAAAGACCTGACAAAAGCAATTCAGAATGGAGATGTACCGGACGTTGTATATTACAACCTGGGACAGCCAAGTGGATTCACAGAGACAATGCTGAAGGAAGAAGCGATTGCGGATATCTCTGATGTATTCGATGACGAACTGAAAGACAAGATGCTGGATGGTATCCTAGATGGTACAGATGCACAGCCATACGGAGACGGAAAGATCTATCTGGCACCGATTTTCTACACACCGACAGGATTCTGGTACAATGCGACATTGGTAGGTGAAGGAAAACAGTACGAGATCCCGACAACATGGGATGAGTTCTTCGCACTTGGCGAGCAGGCTAAGAAAGACGGACATGCACTCTTTACATTCCCTACAACAGGATACTTTGATGCTACAATCTATGCAATGCTCGCACAGGCAGGCGGACTTGATTTCTACAATGATGCATTAAAATATGATGCAAATACATGGACATCTGATGAAGGAAAGAAAGTTCTTGATACAGTTGCAAAACTTGTAGGAAAAGACTATACACAGGAAGATACAGTTTCCAATGCAAACGCTGACGGTGGATTCAAGATCAATCAGCAGAACGTAATCGATGGAAAAGCATTATTTATGCCAAACGGAAACTGGGTAATCGGTGAGATGGCAGCTTCTACTCCGGCAGATTACGAATGGGGTATGATGGGTGTTCCGAAATGGAGCGAAGATGAATCACAGTCTGTATACACATTTACAGAGCAGATGTGGGTACCTGCTGATGCACCGAACATGGATCTTGCAAAAGAATTTGTGAAATTCATGTATTCTGACGAAGTAGTTGATATCTGTCTGAACAACAAGACAACAGACAAAGAGTCCGGAAAAGAATCTGATACACCAGTAGTAGTTCCTGTAAAAGGAGCAGCAGACAAGCTTCCAGACGGTGTTACAAAAGACTGTTATGCAGCAGCAACAGCAGATGACGTTGTAGCTGTTACAGGTAAATGGGCAACAACAGCTCCGATCGAAGGACTGGATATGGCAAAAGCTGTTTACGGACCGGTCGAGTCTATCAACACAGGCGATATGACAGTTGATGAATGGCAGAAACAGTTAGTAGAGACTTGGGAAAAATGCGCAGACGCATTAGAGAAATAAGAGAGTGATATTCGGCTGACATGAAACGGTGAGTTATGATAACTCACCGTTTTTAAAAGACAGCAGTATGGAGGAGGAAATCTATGAACAGGGAGAAAGCGCAGAGAAGATTTATATTCATTTGTCTGGCGCCTGCTGTAATTCTGGCAACGATCTTTATATTTATTCCGACGATCAATGTCTTCCGTATGTCCTTGTACCGCATGGGTGGAATTACAAATAAGAAGAGTTTTGTGGGATTCAGCAACTTTGTAAAACTGATGGATGATAAGAACTTTCTGGAAGCGATGCAGAACTCGATTCTTATTATTGTGATGGTAATGATCTGTACGATCGTTCTTGCAGTTTTATTTGCGGCGTTACTTTCAAGAGGGAACTTTAGAGGCAAGAATTTCTTCAGAATTATTTTCTACATACCAAACATTTTGAGTATTGTTGTTATTGCAGGTATTTTCGGTGCAATCTACAATCCGAGTACAGGACTGCTCAATACATTTTTGGATGCGATTCATCTGAGTGGATTAAAGCATCAGTGGATGGGAGATCCGAGTATTGTTATTTATTCTGTGATCTTTGCACTGGTATGGCAGGCAATCGGATATTATATGGTCATGTATATGTCCAGTATGGCAGCAATTCCGGAAGATCTCTATGAGGCCGCATCACTGGATGGAGCAACAGAGATTCAGATTTTCTTCCAGGTGACTTTGCCGTTGATCTGGAGCAATATCCGTACTACATTGACATTCTATATCATCAGTACGATCAACTTAAGTTTCCTGTTTGTTCAGATCATGACAGACGGAGGCCCGAACGGAAAGACAGAAGTTTTCCTGAACTATATGTACAAGCAGGCATATGGAGCAGGTGTATACGGATACGGTATGGCGATCGGAGTTGTTGTATTCCTCTTCTCGTTCATACTGGCAGCAGTTGTAAACAAGATTACAGACAGAGAAGTCTTAGAATTCTAGAAAGGAGCGAAGTAGAGATATGCATGAGAAAAAACACAGAATTCCTACACATGTACTTTACAAGATTTTTATCTATGTAGCTCTGATCGCTCTGGCTATTTCGATCATTGTACCGGTTGCATGGGTATTTATGGCGAGTTTGAAGAAGAATGCAGAATTCATTGGAGCGGATGTAAATCCATGGGCACTTCCAAAACAGTTTTACTATCAGAACTTTGTAGTAGCATTTCAGGATGCAAGAATGGGAGATTTCTTCCTGAACTCTTTCATTGTGACAGCGCTGGCTCTTGCACTTCTTCTGATCCTGGCTCTTCCGGCATCTTATGTGCTGGCACGCTTTAAGTTCAGAGGAAAGAAGTTCTTCAATGGTGCGTTCATGGCAGGATTGTTTATCAATGTCAATTACATTGTAGTACCGATCTTTTTGATGCTGAGTTCCTGGAACAAGGCTCTGCATGTAGATTTCTTCCTGGATAACCGGTTTATCCTGGCACTGATCTACGCATCCTGTAACCTGCCGTTTACGATTTATCTGCTGAGCGGATATTTCCAGACACTTCCGAAAGGATTTGAAGAAGCAGCTTATATGGATGGATGCGGATACTTTAAGACGATGGTTAAGATCATGATTCCGATGGCAAAACCAAGTATTCTGACAGTGATTATGTTCAACTTCCTGACATTCTGGAATGAATATATTATCGCATATACATTGATGGATGAAAACGGAACACTGGCAATGGGACTGAAGAATCTGATGGCAGTCGAGAGAACAGCAACCAACTACGGTATCATGTATGCAGGTCTTGTGATCGTTATGATTCCGGTACTGGTTCTGTATATCTGTGTACAGAAGAGACTGACAGAAGGTATGACACTTGGTGGACTCAAAGGATAGGAGGAGACAAAAATGCAAGAAAAGATTCGAACTTTGATCATGGCTGTTGTTTTTGTTGCCTGCCTCGCCCTGATCATGATAGGACAGAAAAATATCGGCGTGCCGGGACTGATTATGGAACTGGCAGGACTGGTAGGCTTGCTGACACTCTTGTTTATTTACAACAATAAATATAAATAGCAGGTTTGAAAAAGTGAAACAGGCATGGAAGATCTGGCAAAAGCCAGTCTTTCGTGCCTGTTTTGTATAGCAGAAAGTACATGTGGATGCTTGACAATTATCTTTGGATATTGGACAATAGAAGAGAATTGGAAAAAGAAAGAGATACGAGGAGAGAGATCATGAGAATTGGAATTGGAAATGACCATTCAGCATTGGAATTAAAAGCAGAAATCATCGAATTTCTGAAAGAAAAAGGACATGAAGTCGTAGATTTCGGAACGGATTCATCTGAAAGCTGTGACTATCCGAAGTATGGGGAAGCAGTAGGCCGTGCAGTTGTTGCAAAAGAAGTGGACTGTGGAATCTTGATTTGCGGTACAGGACTGGGAATATCTCTTGCAGCAAACAAGGTCAAAGGAGTGCGTGCAGCAGTTTGCAGCGAGCCGTTTACAGCGAAGATGTCCAGAGCACACAATAACTGTAATGTGCTTGCATTTGGCGCAAGAGTGGTAGGTGCAGAGCTCGCGAAAATGATCGTAGATGTATGGCTGAACACGGAGTTTGAAGGCGGACGCCACCAGAGACGTGTGGATATGATCATGGAGATCGAAGAGAGATAACGTGTAACATATCAAATAAAATGTGAAAAGGATGACGACTACATGGACTGATGCAGATGTCATCCTTTTTTGCTACAGAGTTAACGTACCTGTGCAAGAATGTCTTCCAGTACGTCCTCCACAGAATCTGTCACATAGGTAGAATAGTAAGAAATTCCAGGAGCTGCGTTGGACATGGCATAGCTGGTGCCGACAAGCTGCAGCATTTCAATGTCATTGTACTGATCTCCGAATGCAACACATTCTTCCGGTTTTACATGGAATAAATCCATCAAGTTCTGAAGGGCGGTTCCTTTGTTGCTTCCTGGAGCGATAAAATCGATCCAGATATTTCCAGAAGTGACGACTTTGATCTCGGAACCAAAGAGATCTTGCAGATGTTTTAAATATTTATCGACAATATGAGTGCTGTCAGACATGTTGCAGATGGCGATTTTTAGGATCGGTCCGTCTACTTTCGTGATATCATCCACGATCTGAGTTGTATTGTGCATTACATTGACGATGTGGTTGACAAATTCCGGAACATTGTTTTCGATAAAGCAGGTATCTTCTCTGGAAACTACGATTTCGAAATGATTCTGTTTTTTGATTTCCTTTAAAATCCTGGCTGCCAGATCATCGTTGATCGTAGCACGGGAAATGACTTTTCCCTGATGCATGCAGATTGAGCCATTCTCTGCGATAAATGAAATACGGTTTTTCAAGGGATCAAAGACACGCTTTTGATTGTCGTATTGTCTTCCGCTGGCAGACACAAAATGGATTCCTGCATCGCACAGCTTAGAGATCAGATCGATTGCCCGCGGAGTGAGAGCCTGGGCATCGTTTTGTAAAAGAGTTCCATCCAGATCACTTGCAATTAATTTTATCATCATTTCCTCCAATTATTTAGAAATTCTTATTGTTTGTAGTCGAATATATGACCATACATTATACATTGTACAGGAAAAACAGAAATTTGTATAGAGCGTTACTGTTCACACCGGATGTTAAATACAGGTTCTGAACCGTCATGCTTGCATGTAAGGGAAAGAATCTATATTTAGCATCTGGTGGGAACAGTAACTATAGAACAACTCACAGTAACGAAAACAGAAAACAGTTGTATTTTAAAATCAAAAAGAATATAATAAGAGCGTCAGTGCGGTGACGTACTGAAAGGCAGTGACACAAGAGGTCAAAATAAAGAATAAGAGGGAGACATATGGGTAAATATTTTGGAACTGATGGATTCAGAGGAGAGGCAAATATTGTTTTAACAGTAGAACATGCTTTCAAAGTAGGTCGCTATCTAGGATGGTATTTTGGCAGAGAGAAGAAAGCCAGAATCGTGATCGGAAAAGATACAAGACGAAGCAGTTATATGTTTGAATATGCACTGGCATCAGGACTGACAGCTTCCGGAGCAGATGCATACCTCTTACATGTAACAACAACACCGAGTGTGTCCTATGTAGTAAGAACAGAAGATTTTGACTGCGGAATTATGATTTCTGCGAGCCACAATCCGTTTTATGACAATGGAATCAAGGTGATCAACGGACAGGGGCATAAGATTGAAGCAGAAGTAGAGGAGCAGATTGAAGCGTATATTGACGGAAAAACAGAAGAGCTTCCACTTGCGGTTGGGGAACACATTGGAAGAACAGTTGATTATGCGGCAGGAAGAAATCGTTACATCGGACATCTGATCTCACTGGCAACACGTTCCTTTAAAGATATGAAGATTGGTCTGGACTGTGCCAATGGAAGCTCATCCAGCATTGCAAAAAGTGTGTATGATGCACTCGGAGCAAAGACATATGTGATCAGCAATGAGCCGGATGGTGTAAATATCAATACAAATTGCGGATCGACACATATTGAAAAGCTGCAGGCATTTGTAAAAGAGAACAATCTGGACGTAGGATTTGCCTATGACGGAGATGCAGATCGCTGTATTGCCGTGGATGAGAATGGAAATGTCGTAGACGGAGATCTGATCTTATACGTATGCGGAAAATACCTGATGGAACAGGGACGACTTGCAGGAAATACGATAGTTACAACTGTAATGTCCAATCTGGGGCTTTACAAGGCCTGTGATAAAGTCGGCATGAAATATGAGCAGACAGCAGTCGGTGATAAATATGTGTATGAAAACATGATGAACAACGGATTTGTTCTTGGCGGAGAGCAGTCCGGACATATTATTTTCAGCAAACACGCAAGAACCGGAGACGGAATCCTGACTTCTCTGATGCTGATGGAAGTCATTATGGAGAAGAAACAGTCACTTGGAAAGCTGTGCTCTGAAGTGAAGATTTATCCGCAGCTTCTTCAGAATGTCCGTGTGACAGACAAAAAGACAACATTGGAAAATGAAGCTGTACAGAATGCGATCAAAGCAGCGGCAGAAGCACTTGGAAGTGACGGAAGAATTCTGGTAAGAGAAAGCGGAACAGAGCCTGTGATCCGCGTTATGGTGGAAGCGGCAACAGATGAGATATGCACAGAGTATGTCAATCAGGTTGTCAATGTAATGAAAGAACAGGGATTTGTTCAGGAATAAAAATAAAAAAGCAGAATCTTGTACCAAATATGGCGCAAGATTCTGCTTTTTTATTGGATTTCAATCTCGTGTTCGGGTATTGTCTCATCTTCTTCACAAGTTCCGCAAATCTCATAGCTTCCGTAAACTTTTCCCAGGATTTTACCGATACATTGCAGCTGCTCCTGTTCATTGACTACGATATCAGGATCAATCACATTGAGAGAACGAAGCCTGCGGATGCTGCCTTCCTGAGAGAGAATCCGGATATAGTAGATACCATTGAACCAGAAAAGCCCGATTTCATTGTGTGAGGCATTGATACGCTGAACTGCCATAATGTCATTTTTTTGAAATACCGGCTGATAGCGGTCAATCAGAACCCGAAAGCAGAAATCGCTGTCTTTGGGAATATGCTCTCTGCGGACTCGAATAGTTTGATTGGTGTCCTGAAAAAGAAAACCGGAGTGTGCTTTACGAATGCCGGGGCGGTAAAACGGAAGATTGATATATTCGCTTTGGTTCATGCGTTTATATTCTTCATCAATGATTAATCGAACGAGACTTTTTCTGCTTTCAGAAAGTTCGCGATATTTGAGAATGGACTCTTTTTCTTCTGGCCTTAGGACATTTCTATAAAGACGCTGAATTGTCCTGGGTGAAAGATAATCCCGGTATAGATAATTGGCATCAACTTCCAAGGCATTCATGAGTGCAACCAGAATATCCGGTTTTGGGTAGCTAATACCATTCTCATAATTTGCAATTGCCGATGGGGTTACCTGAATCTTGTTAGCAAGTTCTCCACGGGAAAGATTCAGTTCTGTGCGACGATGACGTATTTGATTTCCGATTTTCATACAGACATCCTCCTATTTCGATTTATAGCAACAAGTATAGTGCAAGAATCATATAAAGTCAACAAAATATTACAAGAAATTTGTTGACTTTTACAGGGATATGGCGTAGACTGGAGATACATTGTGGTGGTGCGAGCAAGAAACGAGAGGGTTAGAAAAATGAGAGACAAGACAATCGATGTACTTCTTCAAATGGGGGTACCAGCCAGCATAAAAGGATTTACGTATATCTGTGATGCGATAGAATTATTTGATACGGATCCTTATTATCCTGACGGAAAAATCTGCTCTTTATATTTTGAGATTGCCCGCCTGCACGAAACGACGGCCTCCAGAGTAGAAAGAGCAATACGGCATGCATTTGAAGTGGCTTTGACCAAAGGGGAACGGGATATAGTAGAACTGTATCTGGATTGTGAACATACACAAAATTCCAATCTGCTCAAAACACTGTATTTCAGAATGCAGCAGGAGGAGCATAAGAGGGAAAAGGATTCCATATGCAGCTCCAGTACCTGTGAGATGAAGGCCCAGATTTATCAGGAAGTGATGGACTTGTTCTCGGTAGAGTTCGAACATTTTTGGGAGAAAATGCTGAGTATGTCAGAAAGGCATTATTGATTGCACCTTTGTATCAGAATCTGCATATTCTATTACAGAACGGACAGGAAAGGAAATCAATAGAATATGCCATATTCAATCATGCTGGATGCCGGACACGGAGGAAGAGATCCGGGAGCAGTTTATAAAGAGCGGAAAGAAAAGGATGATACCCTTCGTCTGACGCTGGCGGTGGGAGAGATTTTGGAGGCTCATGGCCTGGATGTGCAGTACACCCGTACGACAGATGTGTATGAATCTCCTTATCAGAAGGCAATGGAAGCAAACAATGCAGGAGTAGACTTTTTTGTTTCTATTCATAGAAATTCGTTTCCTTCAGACAATGCAGTATCAGGGGTAGAGAGTCTTGTATATGACAAATCAGGGATTAAGCTTAAGATGGCAGAAAACATCAACGAACAGCTGGAAGATATCGGATTTGTGAATCTTGGGGTAAAGGCAAGACCGAACCTGGTTGTCTTAAAGAGAACGAAAATGCCGGCAGTGCTGGTGGAGGTTGGATTCATCAATTCAGATGTAGACAACAAATTGTTTGACGAAAATTTTGAAGAAATCGCACAGGCGATCGCTTATGGAATTCTGGATACACTGGAGTCGAATCATGAGGTAGAATCTCCGGGATATGAAGTACAGGTTGGTGCATACCGAAACGAAAGATATGCACAGAACCTGCTGGAAGAACTGTTAGAACAGGATTTTCCTGCTTATATTGTGGAAGGAGATCGCCTCTACCGTGTAAGAGTGGGGAATTATATTACACTGGAAGATGCGGCAAGGATGGAGCAGATGCTCAAAAGAGCCGGATATCCGACTGTGATCGTCAGCACCTGAAAACAGCAGGCCTAAAACAGCTGATCAATGAGTTCGGCAGTTACATGGTGGTACATCTTATCACCGACTTTCATATTAGGACCTTGTCCGCATTGTTTAAAACATTTTTGAGTACGCAGAAGGTAAGTGCCGTCAGAAGTTACCTCTCCCTGTCGGATCTGAAGCTTTTGCTCCAGTTTTCTTAAAAGCAGGGCAGATTGTTTGCTGCTGCAGGTGCTTCCCGTACACAAAATAATTTCTTTTTGATAAGTCTGGCTGGAAAGACTCGGATAAAGCCGGATGAGAGTATCGATCAGGGCAGGCTTTACCTGCATGATCGATGCAATCTGTTCTTTGGCATCATTGGGGATACAGCCAAAGATATCCTGGGTCTCCCGTAAAAATTCCACCAGGATCGCCTGGTCGGAAGGTGTGTTTAAACTTGCGTAATAAGCAGCTGCTTCCTGAAATTCAGGGCAGAAATCAGATAAATCTTTCATCGTATACATCCTTTCTGTTGTGATGGAAATTACATTGGGGAAAAAGGACGACTGGTTTTGGAATGATTGTTCAAAACCAGTCGTCCTTTGTAGTATTAAAATCAGTTGTCGTTTTCCTCGAGTCCGGAATCTGCTTTTGGAGGCAGATACACATGAACAGTTTCGATACGGTTTTTGTCCAGTTTTTCGACTACAAGGCGAATCTGATCTTCAGTCGTGATATGATCTCCAACTTCCGGAAGTCTGTCCAGATGCTCAATGATAAATCCTCCGAGAGAGTCATAATCTTCAGATTCCAGTTCTGTTCCGAGATTGTCATTGAGGTCATCCAGATTCATAGAACCTTCTACAATATATTCCTGATCATTGACTTTCTGGATCAGCTCTTCTTCTGCTTCATCGTATTCATCGCGGATCTCACCTACAATCTCCTCCAGAACATCTTCCAGAGTAATGATACCCGCAGTCTCTCCATACTCGTCCAGTACAATGGCAATATTGAACTTGGCATCGCGCATTTCAACCAGAAGCTCAGAAATATTCTTATATTCATAGGTGAAGTAAGCTTCTCTCAAAATGTTGCGTACCTGAAAGTTTGCTTTATCTTCAAACAGAAGCAGATCTTTCATATTGATGGTACCGATGACGTTGTCGGTCGTATCTTCGTATACCGGAAGTCTCGTAAACTTATATTCTTTGAAAATCTCAATGAGTTCGCGGTAGCTGCTGTTCACATCGGCAAATGCAACGTGGACACGCGGAACCATGACTTCTTTTGCTTTTACGTCTCCGAGATCAAACACGTTGTAGATCATCTCTTTTTCTTCAGATTCGATGACGCCGTCCTCATGGCTGACATCCACGATCGTTCGAAGTTCGTCTTCTGTCATCGCATTATTTCTGGCATTTGGATCTACACGAAGCAGAAACATAAAGCCTCTGGAAAATAAATCGATCAAAAAGATGATCGGAGTCATAATAAACATGAAAAAGCGTATAATCGGAATATAAGCAAGAGAAACCTTCTCTGCATGTATCGTGGCAAAATTCTTCGGGGTGATCTCACCGAATACCAGAATCGCAACCGTCAGGATCGCAGTTGCAATACTTACCATATAACCGCCGAATGAATAAGCCAGTGTTGCTGATAAGGAAGATGCGGAAATATTGACGATATTATTACCGATCAGAATGGCACTCAGCATTTTGGAAGTATGCTTTTCGGTTGTATCCAGCACCAAAGCTGCACGCCGGTTGCCGTCATCTGCAAGAGAACGCAGTCGGATTTTGTTGACTGTCATCAGTGCAGTTTCTGCAGATGAAAAGAATGCCGATAGTAATAATAAGATAACAAGAATTATAAATTGGAAAGTATCACTCGAGTCCAATTGTGTTGTTCACTCCTTTTGTTAAAAATGTTCCCTCTATTGATATACAGGTATTTATTACTATACATCATTTTGCCGGATTTTGCAAGCAATGGGGAGGGAGGAATGTGCGAATGTACGCTTTACTTTGCGGGAAGGTTGTTGTATGATGGTGAAAGAAAAAACAAGAACAGAAATGGAGATGAGCACAGGGTGTATAAACAATTATGTAAGATTTCAGGGGAAGAGAATGTATTGAGAGATGAGCCGATGAAGAAGCATACGACATTTCGTATCGGAGGTCCGGCGGATTATTTTGTGACAGTGCAGTCAAAGGATGAGATAAGAGAGATTCTGCTTCTTTGTAAGAGAGAACAGATTCCATATTATATATTAGGAAATGGAAGCAATCTTCTGGTAGGAGATAAAGGATATCGGGGAGTTGTGATCCAGATCTGCAAACGGATGAATGAGATCCGGACAGAGGAAAATAAGATCTATGCGCAGGCGGGAGCCCTGTTGTCAAAGATTGCAGCACAGGCACTTTCAAACAGTTTGACCGGATTTGAGTTTGCATCCGGGATACCGGGAACTCTTGGCGGAGCAGTGATGATGAACGCCGGGGCGTATGGTGGAGAGATGAAGCATGTACTGGAAAGTGCGGATGTACTGACTCCGGAAGGAGAATTTTTGACCTTATCTCTGGAAGAACTGGAACTGGGTTACAGAACAAGTGTTGTGGCGACAAAAGGGTATATAGTTCTGGGCGCAACGATCGCACTCGAAAAAGGCAATCCTGAGGAAATCAAAGCGTATATGGATGACCTGAAGGAGCGCAGAATCACAAAGCAGCCACTGGAGTATGCCAGTGCGGGAAGTACATTTAAGAGACCGGAAGGCTATTTTGCGGGCAAGCTTATTCAGGACAGCGGACTGAAAGGCTATTCGGTTGGGGATGCCCAGATTTCCGAGAAGCATTCAGGATTTGTGATCAACCGCGGTAATGCGTCTGCAAAGGATGTTCTGGCGTTGATCGAGCACGTACAGGAGACCGTGAAAGAGAAGTTTGGAGTACATCTGGAGACAGAAGTGAAACGGATAGGAGAATTTTAAATTATGAGGTTTGTCATTGTTACAGGAATGTCGGGGGCTGGAAAATCTACAGCGCTGAAGATGTTGGAGGATATGGGATACTTTTGTGTGGACAATCTTCCGGTGCCGCTTTTGCCTAAATTTGCAGAGATGATCGCCATGCCGGATTCCAAGCTGAATCAGGCGGCAGTGGGAATCGATATCAGAGGCGGACAGGTATTTCGTGGGCTTGAGGGATACTTAAAAGAACTGGATGAAAGCGGGATCCATTATGAAATCTTGTTTCTGGATGCCGGAAATGATGTCCTTTTGAAGCGTTATAAAGAAACAAGAAGACAGCATCCTCTGGGAGGAGCGGGACATATTGACAGAGGAATTGCCAAAGAGCGGGAGGAAATCGCATTTTTAAAGATTCGCGCGACGTTTATTCTGGATACGAGCAAAATGCTGACAAGAGAGCTTCGCGTGGAACTGGAAAAGATTTTTGTAAAGGGCAATGATTTTAAAAATCTGTATATCACGGTAATGTCCTTTGGATTTAAGTATGGTATTCCACAGGATGCGGATCTTGTATTTGATGTCCGGTTTCTTCCGAATCCCTATTATATAGAAGAATTACGCGCAAAGACCGGCAATGAGGCAGAGGTCAGAGATTATGTGATGAAGAGTGATAAGGCACAGGAGTTTTTCAGGCAATTGAGCCAGATGATGGATTTTCTGATTCCGAATTATATTCTGGAAGGAAAGAACCAGCTTGTTGTTGCAGTCGGGTGTACCGGCGGAAAACACCGTTCCGTTACACTTGCCAACGCATTGTATCAGTACCTGGAAGTGCGGGAGAATTACGGGGTTCGCATTGAACACAGAGATATTGAGAAGGATGCCATCAGAAAGGGAAAATAGCAGGTATACACGATGTCATTTTCAGGGAAAGTAAAAGAAGAGCTTTCGCAGCAGTGGAGCAGCGCAAGACACTGTCAGATTGCAGAAATCGCAGCATTGATCGGGATGTGCGGAGCAGTGACGATCAACAGTTTTAATCAGTACGGAGTAAAAATCAATACGGAAAATCTGGCTGTTGCAAGAAAAGTCTTTACATTGATTCGAAAAACATTTAATATAGAAGCTGATATCTCTATCCGAAGGAATATAGAGAAACAAAGTGCGGTCTATTCTGTGATGATAGTCCGGCATGAAGATGCACTGCGTGTCCTTCAGGCAGCAAAGCTTTTGGAGGAGCACAGAGGTGGATTCGAAGAGTTTCATATTGTCAGTCCCCTTATTGTACAGCAGCCATGCTGTCGTCGTGCGTTTTTGCGGGGAGCCTTCCTTGGGGCTGGTTCCATGAGTGATCCGAATAAATCCTATCATTTTGAGATTGTGTGCGATTCGGATGTGATGGCAAAGCAGATTCAGAGACTGATGTGTGATTTTTCCATGGATGCGAAGATCGTACGAAGGAAAAAGTCATACGTAGTGTATTTAAAAGAGGGCGATCAGATAGCAGATATTTTAAATATTATGGAGGCGCATGTTTCTCTGATGGAACTGGAGAATATCAGAATCTTAAAGGATATGCGCAATACAGTGAACCGTAAGGTGAATTGTGAAACTGCCAATATTAACAAGACCGTCTCTGCAGCTGTAAAGCAGTTGGAAGATATTACGTATCTCAGGGATAACATGGGGCTTGAAAAACTGGCAGAGGGACTAAGAGAAGTGGCATATGCACGTCTTTCACATCCGGATGCAACATTAAAAGAGTTAGGGGAACTCTTATCGCCGCCTGTCGGCAAATCCGGGGTAAATCACAGATTAAGAAAATTAAGTGATCTGGCAGAAACGGAAAGGCAAAACAAGGAGGATTATTATGATTGAAACACCGGTTATTGTAGGGCATGAAGATGGAATTGAAGGCAGACCGATTGCTTTGTTGGTACAGGAGGCAAGCCAGTACGCCAGCAAAGTCTACATTCAGGTGGACAACAAAAAGATCAATGCAAAAAGTATTATGGGAATGATGAGTCTTGCTCTTCAGGAAGGTGATGAAGTGACAGTTGTTGCGGAAGGCGAAGATGAAGAAAAGGCTGCAGAAAGAATTAAGACTTTTTTGAAAAAGACAAAATAGATGATGTAGTAAAGGGGGCTGTGCGTAGGCACAGCCCTTTCAAGAATAGAAAGACGGGAGAGAGCAATATGAAAAAGATGCTGTTCATATACAATCCGAATGCGGGAACAGGGGTATTAAAACCAAAGTTATCAGATGTATTGGATATTTTTGTAAAAGCCGGATATGAGGTGACCGTATATCCGACGCAGTGTTATCATGATGCCATGGCAAAGGCAGAATCTTATACCGAAAGCTATGATGTGGTTGTGTGCAGCGGAGGAGACGGGACTCTGGATGAGGTTGTGACTGCAATGGCGAGACGTAAAGACCCGGTCCCGATCGGATATATTCCCACGGGAACGACCAATGATTTTGCAAACAGCCTGCACATTTCGAAGGATCTGCTGGAAGCCGCAGATACGGCGGCAAACGGGGTTCCTTTCCCGTGTGACGTAGGAGTGTTCAATGACGATTATTTTGTATATATAGCCGCATTTGGTCTGTTTACAGATGTTTCTTATGAGACAAAACAGAGTGTGAAAAATGTTTTGGGTCATCTGGCCTATGTGCTGGAGGGAACAAAACGTCTGTTTAATATTCCGTCTTATCATATTAAGATTACACATGACGGAGAGACAATAGAGGATGATTTTGTATTCGGAATGGTGACAAATTCACGTTCTGTCGGAGGATTCAAGGGGATTGTCGGAAAAGAGGTCATCTTTGATGACGGAGAATTTGAAGTGACACTGATCAAGACTCCGAAAAATCCAATCGAGCTGAATGAGATCGTGGCCTCTCTTTTAATCAAGCAGATTGATTCTGCTCATATGTATTCCTTTAAAGCCAAAGAAGTGAAGTTCGAATCGATTGAGGAGATTCCCTGGACGCTGGATGGAGAGTTTGGCGGAGAACATGACTGTGTCGATATCCGTAACTGGAAGCAGGGGATGCGGATTATGGTAAAATCCCAGATGATCCAGCAGTTGTCTGTGAAAGGAAGAATCGAGAATACACAGATTCTGGAAGAAGTAGGGCTGGAAACGGAAGAAATTTCAGAAAAATAGAAAAAAATAAAAATAAAAAAAATAAAAAAAATAAAAAAATTCAAAAAAGGGGTTGCAATTTCTATGGAGCTATGCTAATATATAACTCGGTCATCACTGAAGCAGTGATGAGGACATGGCTCCATGGTCAAGCGGTTAAGACGCTAGCCTCTCACGCTGGAATCAGGGGTTCGATTCCCCTTGGAGTCACTTTTGAAAGGGTATCCGCAGAAGAGTTCTGCGGATATTTTTTTGCCTAAAAGCCTTTGTTTTCAAGGGATTTGAAGCCTTAAAAATTTTCTTGGTGCTTGGTGGATGTATGAAATTGTGATTGAATTTTTGATTACACTTGATTACACTTTGGCAAGCTGAAGCTTTTTCGATTAAATTAGCCTTTTCTACTTCCGTGTTGCGGTCAAAGCAGTAGTTTCCTAAAGTTGTTCGTTCATCTGCATGACCGACCATTTCATGAACGGTATTCAAGTTTATTTTTCTATATAATCGTTTGATTGTCTTTTTGTCTTCCAGTGGGAAACTGTGTTGTACAAAAAGCTTTTTAAAGAAACCATGTCTATGCGCAGGGTATCAAGTAGGGTATCAAGCGTAAAATCAAAACAAATTTAACCTGCAAATAATTTGCCCAAAAGCCTTAGTTCACAAAGAATTCAAAGTAGTATACCCATCCGAGTATCCTGTAATTCATGCCTGCGGCAGGCGAACTCCGTCCGATAAGGAATGAAAAAACAGTAACTCCTTTTAAGGGAATTACTGCCTCATATAAGTTATTGATGTAATCTGTTTAATTTTTCTAACAACATTTTCTTGTTTGTAAGATATTCTACTATAGCATAAAGAATACCAATCAAGAAGAAACATTGAGATAATGTATATGCATATTCATAATGGCATATTTCAAATAGTATAAAACTTAACATCCCAATTAAACAAAGATTATACTCCGTTTGAAAATTATATGCCAGAATAAAATGGATTATCGGCATGAACATATTCAACAGATGATATCAGAGGCGCGGAAGCTTTTTAAACAGGAAAGACAGGAGTGTAAATGAGAGGTTCCTGTCTTGTTAAAAAAATCACAGAATCTGCCAAAGAAATTGTGTATATTCTTTGTTTTATTGTAATAATTACAGATTGTCTTTTAATGGCAGATAAGATATAATGAAAGCCATAGAGTGAAACCTATAGTATGCGCTGCCACAGACGGCTGTGCGCAAAGAATTGGAGGAGAAAATATGTTAGTATCAGCAACAGAAATGCTTCAGAAAGCAAAAGCAGGTCATTATGCAGTAGGACAGTTCAACATCAACAACCTGGAGTGGACAAAAGCAATCCTGACAGTAGCAGAGGAATGCAAATCACCGGTTATCCTGGGAGTATCTGAAGGTGCAGGAAAATATATGACAGGATACAAGACTGTAGTAGGTATGGTAGAGGGAATGTTAGAAGAGATGAACATCACAGTTCCGGTTGCTCTTCACCTGGATCACGGCAGCTACGAAGGATGTATGAAATGTGTAGAAGCAGGATTTTCTTCTATCATGTTTGATGGATCTCACTATCCGATCGAAGAAAACATTGCAAAGACAAAAGAACTGGTAGCAGTTGTAAAAGAGCACGGAATGTCTCTGGAAGCTGAAGTTGGTTCTATCGGTGGAGAAGAAGACGGAGTTGTAGGAAAAGGTGAATGTGCAGATCCACAGGAATGTAAGATGATCGCTGATCTTGGTATCAATTTCCTTGCAGCAGGAATCGGTAACATCCACGGAAAATATCCAGAGAACTGGGAAGGACTCAGCTTCGAGACTCTGGATGCAATCCAGCAGCTGACAGGAGATATGCCACTGGTTCTTCACGGTGGTACAGGTATTCCGGAAGACATGATCAAAAAAGCGATCAGCCTCGGAGTTGCTAAGATCAATGTAAATACAGAGTGCCAGCTTGCGTTCGCAGATGCAACACGCAAATATATCGAAGCTGGAAAAGACCTGGAAGGAAAGGGATTCGACCCACGTAAATTATTAAAACCAGGCGCAGATGCAATCATGGCAACTGTAAAAGAAAAAATGGAGCTGTTTGGCTCTGTTGGAAAAGCAGAAGCGTAAGTAATAAGTATTTGTTAGAAATTTTAACTTGCCTTTTTGCGGTGATTGAGGTATACTAAGCCTCGTAGATGAGAACAAAGGCGTTCCAAGCTTGCTTGGAATGCCTTTTTTAGAAAATGCGTTTACAAAAGTGAAATGAAGGAAGGTAGTTTTATGAGCACAGAATTATTCAATGTAGCGGATATTTTTGGGGAAAATGTTTTCAATGACACAGTGATGCAGGAGCGTCTCCCGAAAAAGGTGTACAAGAAGCTGAAACAGACGATCGAAGAAGGAACAGAACTGGATATAGAGACAGCAGACGTCATTGCACATGAGATGAAAGAATGGGCAATCGAAAAAGGGGCGACACATTATACACACTGGTTTTTGCCGTTGACAGGTGTGACAGCGGAAAAGCATGACTCTTTTATTTCAGCTCCACTTCCAAGCGGAAAAGTGCTGATGAGTTTCTCAGGAAAAGAGCTGATCAAAGGAGAACCAGATGCATCTTCTTTCCCGTCAGGCGGACTTCGGGCTACCTTTGAGGCGAGAGGATATACAGCATGGGATTGTACTTCTCCGGCGTTTGTAAGACAGGACGCAGCAGGAGCTACACTTTGTATTCCGACCGCTTTCTGTTCTTATACAGGAGAAGCACTGGATCAGAAGACTCCGCTGCTTCGTTCCATGCAGGCATTGAATGTACAGGCGCTCAGACTTCTGCGTTTGTTTGGAAATACAACTTCAAAGAAAGTGACTCCATCCGTTGGGGCAGAGCAGGAGTATTTCCTTGTAGATGCAGAAAAATTCCTTCAGAGAAAAGACTTAATATATACAGGACGTACGTTGTTTGGTGCGATGCCTCCGAAAGGACAGGAGCTGGACGACCACTATTTCGGAACAATCCGCCAGAGAATCGCTGCTTTTATGCGTGATGTGAACATTGAACTCTGGAAAGTAGGGGTTTCTTCCAAGACACAGCACAATGAGGTGGCACCGGCTCAGCATGAACTGGCACCGATTTATGCAGAAGCGAATATTGCGGTAGATCACAACCAGATTGTAATGCAGACATTAAAGCGGATCGCATGCGAGCACGGAATGAAATGTCTCCTTCATGAAAAACCATTTGCAGGCGTCAACGGTTCCGGAAAGCACGACAACTGGTCGATCATTACAGATGATGGAATCAATATGCTGGATCCGGGAACAACACCACATGAGAATATTCAGTTCTTGCTTGTTTTGACTTGCATTCTGAAGGCGGTTAACAAGCATGCGGATCTTCTGAGAGAATCGGCAGCAGATCCTGGAAATGATCACAGACTGGGAGCAAACGAAGCACCTCCTGCAATTATTTCCGTATTCCTTGGAGAACAGTTGGAAGATGTGATCGATCAGCTGATCAGTACAGGGGAAGCAACACACAGTCTGGAAGGCGGAAAGCTGGAGACCGGTGTAAGAACACTTCCAGAACTGACAAAGGATGCGACAGACAGAAACAGAACATCACCGTTTGCGTTTACAGGAAATAAATTTGAATTCCGTATGGTAGGTTCCAGAGATTCCATCGCATCTGCCAACATTGTTCTGAATACGATCGTGGCAGAGGCATTTGCAGAGGCTTGCGAAGTTCTGGAGAAAGCAGATGATTTCCAGCTTGCAGTTCATGATCTGATCAAAGAATATGCAATGGAGAATCAGAGAATCATTTTCAATGGAGACGGTTACTCTGAAGCCTGGGTGAAGGAAGCAGAAAGACGCGGACTTCCGAACATCAAATCTATGGTGGAAGCAATTCCGGCAATGGTGACAGAGAAAGCAGTGACATTGTTTGAGAGATTTGGAGTATTTACAAAAGCAGAGCTGGAATCCCGTGCAGAAATCCAGTACGAGAGTTATGCAAAAGCGATTAACATCGAAGCCCGTACGATGATCGATATGGCAAGAAAACAGTTTATCCCTGCAGTGATCAAATATACAAAAACGCTCGCAGATACAGTACTTGCGGTAAAGGAAGCAGGTGTGGATGCAAGTGTACAGGCAGAGACACTTGAGGAGATCACAGTACTCTTGAAAGAGGCAAGAGCAGCTCTGGCACGTCTGGAAGAGGTGACAGCACAGGCAGCTGCCAAAGAAGAAGGACCGGTACAGGCAAATTTCTACCACGATGAAGTGTGCCCGGCAATGGAGAATCTGAGAAGACCGATCGACAAACTGGAAATGATCGTGGACAAAGAGGCATGGCCGATGCCTTCTTACGGAGATCTGATCTTCGAAGTTTAATCAATCAAAGAAATGAAGAAAAAACCGGATGCGATTTGAACGAGAATCGTGTCCGGATTTTTGTAATGGGAGGGAATAAAAAGTATGAAGACAGCAGCAGAATTGAGACAGCTTGTGACAAGGATTGATCACAGGAGTTATCCTGCCTATAAAGACACAAAGGGAATGTATCAGTTTCCGGGCTATCTGCTATCCATTGACCATGTACAGGGAGATCCGTTTGCATCTCCATCCAGGGTCAGTATTCAGGTGAAAGGAAAGATTGCAGGATTTCCGGAGCAGTTATATCAGACAAAATGGCAGAAAACAGCATTGGAGGATGCGCTGATCCGGCAGTTCGGACAGTGTTGTGAGAAATTTGGATTCAAGGCAAAGGGATCCGGGAAGAGCGGGATGATCTCTATCAGCCGGTGCGGTCAGGAAGTGCTGGAGAGAAGTGCGGCGCAGATCGATGAAAAAACAGGAGATATCCACATTCGTCTGGAAGTGGGATTTCCGGCAAACGGAAGGACGATCAATGCAAGAGAATGGATCCGGATCTTTTTTGAGTTTCTTCCGGAGTGTGTCGAAAAGGCACTCTACTATAAAAACTGTGATGCGAAGAGACTGCAGAAGATCAGTGATCTGGCAGAGGACCAGCAGGCACTTCGGGACATACTGCCAAAGCTGGGATTGTGTGCTTTTGTTGCAAACGGATCTATTCTGCCGCGAGAGTCAGGCGTTTCCGCCCGTCCGATGAAAAGCGCAGTTTGTTTCCAGTCTCCAGAGGAGATGGAAGTGGAAATTACGCTGCCGCACAGAGGTGTGATAAGAGGAATGGGAATTCGAAAAGGGATCACTCTGATCGTGGGAGGTGGATACCATGGAAAGTCCACTCTTTTGAAGGCGTTGGAGCTTGGCGTGTACAATCATATTGCAGGTGATGGAAGAGAATATGTGATCACAGATTCCACAGCAGTCAAGCTTCGTGCAGAAGACGGAAGAAGTATCAAAAAAACGGACATTTCCATGTTTATCAATGATCTGCCAAATGGGAAAGATACCACTTATTTTTATACAGAGGATGCCAGCGGAAGTACGTCTCAGGCGGCAAATGTTGTGGAAGCAATGGAAGCAAAGGCAGGTGTCATGCTGATCGATGAGGATACCAGCGCGACAAACTTCATGATCCGGGATGAACTGATGCAGAGAGTAATCCACCGAGATATGGAGCCAATCACGCCGTTTATCGAACGCATTCGGGAGTTATATGAAGAAGAGGGGATTTCCACTGTGATCGTGGCGGGAAGCTCCGGAGCTTATTTTCATATCGCGGACTGCATCGTGCAGATGGATCGGTACGTGCCGAAGGATATCACTCAGACGGCAAAAAAAGAAGCAGAACAGTTTCCGCAGTTGAGCGGACCGAAAGAGAAAGCGAAAAAGCCTGATTTTGCAAGAAAACCACAGCAGGGACGGGAGTGGAAAGGAAATGACCGCATCAAGATGAAGACCTTGGGGAAAGAAGCGATTTCCATCAATCGGGAGACGATCGATCTGCGTTATGTGGAGCAGATCACAGACAGCGAACAGGTAACTGCTCTCGGATATTGTGTAAAATACGCACAGCGCCATTTACTGGATGGAACACGTACCTTGCAGGAAGTCGTGGCAATGTTGGAAAAGAAGATTGAGAAGGAGTCGCTTGCCGCACTTTGTGAAAGCACCTCTTCTGTTGCCAATCTGGCCCGTCCGAGAACGCAGGAGATCTTCGCATGTTTTGACCGGTATCGGGGATTAAAATTATAGATACAGGGGGAATAAAATATGAGGTTTATCCATTTGTCAGATCTGCACATCGGCAGACAGCTTCATCAGTACAATTTAAAAGAAGATCAGGAGCATATCCTGGGGGAAGTGGTGGAGTATGCCAAAATGCTGAGACCGGATGCGATCGTGATCGCGGGGGATGTGTATGATAAGTCTGTACCATCTGCTGAGGCGGTGGGGATTTTTGACTGTTTTTTGACAGAACTTTCTGCACTGAAACCTGAAATTCCGATCCTGATCATCAGCGGAAACCATGATTCGGCGCAAAGGCTTGATTATGCCAGTGGAATTCTTGGGCAGAAGGGGATTTACATTGCAGGAAAACTGCCGCAGAATCGGGAAGAATTTCTCAAAAAAGTCACACTTCAGGACGAATACGGAGAGGTGGATTTTTATCTTCTCCCGTTTCTGAAGCCGGGATATGTAAGGACCGTGTTTGACGGAGAAATGCCGGAGAGCTACAGTAAGGCAGTACAGATGCTGCTGGAGAGGGAACAGATTGATACAACCAAAAGAAACGTAATTGTGACGCATCAGTTTTATACCGGTGCAGGTCAAAAGACAGAGACTTGCGACTCGGAGATTTTCTCTGTGGGTGGAATTGATAATGTGGATATTACGCCTCTTCTGTTATTTGATTATGCGGCGCTGGGACATCTGCACAGCGCCCAGAAGGTAGGAAGAGAGTCTGTGCGTTATCCGGGGACACTGCTGAAATATTCTGTCAGTGAGTGCAATCAGAAAAAATCTCTGCATCTGGTGACACTGAAAGAGAAGGGAGCACCTGTGGAAGTGGAGACTTATCCACTGCATCCGCTTAGGGATGTGAAAAAGTTCAGGGGAACACTAAAGGAATTGTTGAAAACTGTTCCCGAGGAAGAGAAAGAGGACTATGTCAGTATCATACTGACGGATGAGACAGATCCATATCGACCGAAGGAACAGCTGGAGAAGGTATTTTCTCATATTCTGGAGGTACGTATGGACAATTCCCGCACCAGGCAAAAGCTGATGAAAGATGCGGAAGTTGTGCGCATGGCATCTCCGCTTGAGATTTTCGGGGACTTTTTTCAGGAGATGCAGGGAAGAGCGCTGAATGCAGAAGAGCAGCAGGTGATGAACAAGATCGCAGAAGAGATGGAGGAAGAATAGATGAAGCCGATCAAATTGACAATGTCTGCCTTTGGGTCCTACAGGGGAGTGGAGAGAATCGATTTTACAGGAATACAAAACGGATGTTTTCTGATCACGGGCGATACCGGCGCCGGAAAGACAACCATCTTTGATGCCGTAACCTATGCACTTTATGGAAGAACCAGCGGAGGAAAGCGGGACGGAAACATGATGCGCAGCCAGTATGCAGATTCCGAGACAGACACATATGTGGAGTTTCAGTTTCTGTACCGGGATCAGGAATATACCGTCCGAAGAAATCCGGAATATTTGCGTCCTTCCAAACGAAAGAATGCGGACGGGACAATAAAGTTTGTCAAAGAGACTGCAAAGATCAGCCTGATTCTTCCGGATGGAAGTGAATTTCAGGGAAAGAAAAAGGAGATCGATCTGAAGATAGAGGAGATCATCGGGCTGGATGTCAATCAGTTTACCCAGATCGCTATGATCGCACAGGGCGATTTTTTGAAGCTTTTGCATGCGGAATCAAAAGAACGAAAGCAGATTTTTTCGAAAATTTTTCATACACGGATTTTCTGGAAGATTCAGGACACACTGAAAGAGCAGGCAAAAGAGCTGTACATTCAGTTGGAAAAAAACAGCATGGACTGCAGGCGGGAAATGGAACGGGTGCAGATTGCACAGAATGATGAAAGAAGAGATGTCTGGGAACAGCTGCTGAGCCTTCAACTGCCGCCTCAAAAAGAAGTGCTGGACTGTGTGGAAATAATCTGTCAGTCCGGGAAAGCAAAGGAGAAGAGTCAGGAGAAGAAAAATGCACAGGAAGAAAAACGTGCGGATGCGATACAGATGGAATTGAAAAACAGACAGGATACCAATCATCTGTTTGAACTGCTGAAAAAGACCGGGGAACAGTTGGAGATCTTGAAGGGGCAGGAGAGCAAAGCGGAAGAAATGCGAAAACAGATCCATGCAGCAATCCGCGCAGAGAAGGCGGCTGCAGCAGAAGAACAATTGCAGAAAGCAAAGGCAGAATGCGCCAATCTGAAGAAAGAGTCCCGTGAGCTTGAAGAAAAGCTGAAACAGCAGGCAAAAGATCTGGAAAGCGCAGGTGCGTTGTATCAGGAAAGAGAGGCACTTTCCAAAAAAGAAGAGCCGAAGATCCAGGAACAGATCCTCAGGATCCAGGAAATACTTCCGAAATTGAAACAGGTTCACAGTCTGAAGGAACAGTATCAAAAGTCAGAACAGGATATGCAGGACTGTATGAAAAAATGTCAGGAAACCTCACAGAGATATGAGCGGTTATATCAGAAATACTTTGAAGAACAGGCGGGCATTCTTGCAAGAGAGCTGCAGGAGGGAGAACCCTGTCCGGTGTGCGGTTCCTGCAGTCATCCGAAAAAAGCGGTATTATCCGGAGGCGCACCAAAAAAAGAGCAGGTGGAACGTGCAAAAGCAATGCGGGATCAGGCAGAAAAAGAGCGTACAGAAGTTTTGGAACGGTTTCAGGCAGTGAAGGGAAGACTGGAGTCAGAACAGTCCATGATTGTCGGATTTCTGGAAAAAGAAGGAAAAACAGAAACGGATTTTGATGAAAAAGAAGCAGAAAATGCTCTTCGTAAGCTTACAGAAGATTTAAAAAAACTCCAGTCTTCGTTCAAAAATGCACAGGATCATTATCAGAAGCTGACGCAGGAGAAAAGCCGGATTCTGGGACAGGCAGAAAGCAAAAAATCCCAGCTGATCCTCTGGAATAAGAAAGTCAAAGACGAGGAAGAATATTTTCGGAAAGAGTTTCAAAAACAGAACTTTCAAAGTCAAGAGGAGTACGAGCAGGCAAAGCAGTGGATCAAAAGCCGGGAGGCGAGAGAAGCCAATTTAAAGAAGTATGAAACCGCTCTTTTAGAAGTATCGTCCCGGTATGAGACATTAAAACAGCAGACAGAGGGGAAACAGATCGCACCGATCGAGAAGCTGGAACAAGAACTGACGATCATTCGTGAAAAACTGCGCCTTGGCAGAGAGGAAAGTATGATGCTGCATACAAGAAATGAGATCAACCGGAGAGCAAGGAAAGCGTTGATTTGTGATTTTTCAGATGCCGAAAAGCTGCGCAGCCAATACGAAATGATGGGGAATCTAAGCCGTACGGCCAATGGAAATCTAAGCGGAAGCGTGAAGCTGGACTTCGAGACTTATGTGCAGCGCCAGTATTTCCGGCAGATCATTCATGCGGCGAATGTGCGCCTGGCAAGAATGACCGGACAGGAATTTATCCTGCAGTGCCGGGATATCGGAAGCCTGAGCAGTCAGGCGCAGGCAGGACTTGATCTGGATGTTTATGACCTGGTCAATGACTCGGTGCGGGATGTAAAAACTCTTTCCGGGGGAGAATCGTTTATGGCATCTCTTTCCATGGCACTGGGGCTGGCGGACATTGTACAAAATACAGCGGGCGCAGTGAGTCTGGAGACGATGTTTGTAGATGAGGGATTTGGATCTCTGGATGACATGGCAAGAGAACGGGCGATCCAGATTTTGAAAGAACTGGCGGGAGAAAAAGGACTTGTGGGAATTATTTCACATGTCAATGAATTAAAAGAGCAGATCGAATGGCAGCTGGAAGTAAAAAAAACAGAGCATGGAAGTCATGTAAAGTGGAATTTCATGGCATAAAAGACAGGAAGTGATCGACATGAGAAAAACAGCAGTCAGGGCAGTGGCTCTGGCAGCGGTCTGTTTTCTGAGTGTGTTTGGGACATGCAGCTATGCAAAAGAGGCCACATCGGAGCCGATCCAGATTGTAGTGTTGGGTGACAGTATCGCAAAAGGATATTGCGGAGCAAACAAACCCGAGCTTTACTGTTATGGACAGACTGTGGCAGAAGAGATCGCACAGGGAGCAGGAAAATCATATTTGTATCAGAACTATGCGAAAAACGGACTTGCCACTCGAGAATTCAACGAAAAGGTGTTGAAAGGTCAGGAAGTGCAGGATAGTCTTTCCGGGGCAGATGTGATTTTGATCACAATGGGATCCAATGATCTTCTGAATGAATTTAAGAAGACCGCACAGGAAATTTTGAATACGGATACAAAATTTAAAAGTGCGGATGAGGCGCTCAAAGAAGTGACAGAGCATGTGAAAAGTAATCCGCTTTTAGTCTTTCGCATCATTGATGCTCTGGGAAACTGGGATTATCAGGAATTTGAGACACAGTGGATAGAGGCTATGGATACCATTTCTTCCTGTAAAAAAGAAGAGGCACAGATCGTAGTGACCAACATTTACAATCCGGTGAAACAGATGGAGCTTCCGGGAACGATGAATCAGGTCGTGGAGGATATCATCGGGAATATGAACCGGATTCTGGAAAAGCGAAGCAGCGAGTACGGATATCAGATTGCAGATCTGGCGAATTCACAGGTGACAGAGCATGTCCAGAAGGACGGACTGCATCCGGATCAGGCAGGACAGGATCTGATCGCCGAAATTGTGCGGGCGCAGATTACAGGGTATGAAAGAAATATGCCCAAAAGTCAGGTAGACGGAACCGCCGTGAAAGTGGAAGAAATCCCGGAGGAGAAACAGTCACAGATCAGACCTGAGAAATGGGGCATCTGTCTGATCCTGGCAGCAGTCATGCTGGGCGGTGTCAGATTTTTGCAGAAAAATAGGAAAGAAAACAGGCATAAATAAAGTACAAAACTATATCACAGTTATAACACAAAAACTTCACAAAGTTCTGGTATCGTCTTATCTTATAAAACAGGGAAATCCTGTAAAAAGCAGGGAGTAGGAGGACGAGATTTTGATAGAAGTAAAGAACCTTGTGAAAAAATACGGAAATCATATGGCCATAGACCACCTGAATTTCAAGATTGAAAAAGGGCAGGTCTATGGTTTTTTAGGTCCAAACGGGGCAGGAAAGTCTACCACGATGAATATTATGACGGGGTATCTTGGAGCCACAGAGGGAGAAGTACTGATCGACGGACATGATATTTTAAAGGAGCCAAAGGAGGCAAAAAAGCACATCGGATATCTGCCGGAAATACCGCCGCTTTATGTGGATATGCAGGTGATGGAATATCTGGAATTTGCTGCAGAACTAAAAGGGATTCCGAAACAGCAGAGAGAGTCTGCCATCGATGAGGTGATTCAAATGGCAAAACTTGAGGATGTAAAGCTGCGTCTGATCCGCAATCTGTCCAAAGGATACCGGCAGAGAGTGGGGCTTGCACAGGCAATCCTCGGATTTCCGGAGATCATCATTCTGGATGAACCGACAGTCGGTCTGGATCCGAAGCAGATCATTGAGATCCGTGAGCTGATCCGGGAACTTGCAAAAAAACATACCGTTATTTTAAGCTCGCATATTCTGGCTGAGATCCGGGAAGTGTGCGATTTCATTCTGATCATATCCAAGGGAAAACTGGTGGCAAGTGATACACCGGACAGACTGGAGGAAAAGATGAGCGGAACCGAAACTGTGGAGATTCTGGCAAAAGCCAGTGCAGCCGAGGTTCGGGCGATATTGTTAAATGTAGAGCATATCAGTAATATCCATACCCAGGAACGGGCGGACAAAACATGCAGTGCCAGAATACAGACGGAAGGCGGATGTGATATCCGGGAAGCGCTTTTCTTTGCGTTTGCAAAAAATGAATGTCCTCTGTTGGAGCTGCAGACTTCAAGGATAAGCCTGGAAGAAGTATTTTTGGAACTGACACAAAACGATGCAGTCGGAGAGGAGGAACGGACAAATGCTGGCAATTTATAAACGAGAACTGAAGTCCTATTTTCATTCTATGACAGGGTGCGTATTTATTGCGTTTCTGGTGATGTTTACGGGAATTTATTTTATGGCATACAATCTGAATGCAGGATATCCTTACTTCTCCTACACACTCTCAGGCTCCCTGATCGTATTTCTGGTCGGGATTCCGCTTCTGACGATGCGGAGTTTTTCTGAAGAGCGGAAAACAAAAACAGATCAGCTGCTTTTAACAGCGCCGCTAAGTCTGACAAAAGTAGTGCTTGGCAAATATTTCGCCATGGTGACAGTACTGGCAGTTCCGAATGTGATCTTCTGCCTGTTCCCGCTTTTGATCAAACTGCAGGGAACTGCATATCTTCTGGTAGATTACAGCTCCATTGCGGTATTCTTCCTGTTGGGATGTGTGTATCTGGCGATCGGGATGTTTATGTCGTCTCTGACAGAGAGCCAGATCATTGCATTTATCAGCACGTTCGGAATTTTGCTTTTGTTGTATTTGTGGGACGGAATCTTGTCTTTTCTGCCAAGTTCGGCGCTCAGCGGAATGATCGGAATCCTTTTGATCCTGACACTGATCGTTGTTTATATTTATCATATGACGAAAAACTGGATGCTTGCGGCCGGAATTGAAGCAGTGGGAAGTGCGGCGGCGCTGATCGTATATTTTGTGAAATCCAGTCTGTATGAGAATCTTTTGACGAAACTCCTGGGACGGCTTGCTCTTGCGGATGTCTTTATGAATATTTCGTCCAGCAATATTGTGGATGTCAGCGGATTGCTTCTGTATGTATCAATACTGATCATATTTGTATTTCTGACGATACAGACAATTCAGAAAAGGCGTTGGAGTTAGGAGGAGCGAGATATGCAGAAAATTAAGAATTTATTCAGATCGTCAGAGTCCAGAAATGGTTCATACAGTGTGGGAATCACGGCTTTGGTCATTGCGATCATCGTGATCGTCAATCTGATCGCAGGACAGATTCCGGAAAAATATAAAAATCTGGATGTCAGCAGTACAAAAATTTATGAGATTTCCAAGACCAGCAAAAAGCTGCTTAAGAACATGGATCACAAAGTGAAATTTACAGTGTTGGCAAACAAAGAAGAGGCCGATGAAAGAATCGTTACATTTTTAAGTAAGTATTCGGCACTGTCTTCTAAAATTTCTGTGGAATGGATCGATCCGGTGCTGCATCCTTCGGCATTGACAGAAAATGATGCATCCGAAAACAGTATTGTAGTCTCATGCCAGGATACCGGAAAGAAAAAAGTAGTTTCTTTCAGTGATATCACTGTTACGGATATGTCTTCCTACTATTACACAGGAAGTGCATCGGAGACGAAATTTGATGGAGAAGGACAGTTAAGCAGTGCGGTGAATTACGTAACGAGTGATGTGGTACGCAAAATTTATCAGACATCCGGGCATGGCGAGACAACATTGTCTTCTACAATTCAGGATCTGATGGATAAAAATAATTATACGCTGGAAGGATTAAACACGGTCATGAATCCGGAAATTCCGGATGACTGCGAATTGCTTCTGATGTATGCTCCGACCTCGGATCTTACTGCAGATGAGAAAAATTCCGTGGAGTCATATTTAAAAGACGGCGGTAAAATGATGCTTCTTTTGGGAGATACGAACAGCACAGAGTTTCCGAATCTTGCATCGATCATGAAAACATACGGAATGGAAGCGGCAGACGGTTATATTGCAGATACACAGAGAAGCTATCAGAATAATTACTATTGCTTCTTCCCGCAGCTGACTGCATCAGGCGATCTGACAGACGGAATGGAATCGCAGATGGTTCTGCTTCTGAATACACACGGAATGACTTTGACAGATCCGGAGCGTGACAGTATTTCCACGACATCCTTTATGACTACATCAGATAATGCGTATGCAGTCACAGAAGACAGTCAGAGTCAGGCAGGAAGCTATGTGCTTGGCGCCGTGGCAGTGGAAGATTCCTCCCGGTTTACCGTGATCAGCGCAGGAAGTCTGATTGCTTCGGAGATTACAGATACATTCCCGCAGCTTGAAAATACAAAACTGTTTATGAATGCAGTGGCTGCGAATTTTGACGGGGCGAAGGATCTGTCGATCGAAGCGAAAAGTCTGACACCGGTCTACAATACGATGCAGCATGCAGGACTTCTTAGTCTTCTTGTGATCTTTATCCTTCCGCTTGGAATTCTTCTGTCAGGATTTGCAGTTTGGATGAAGCGTAGAAAAGCATAGAAAACCAAAAGGAGAGAGGCAGACAATGAAGAAGAAAAGAAATCCTTTACTGATCCTGCTGCTTGTGCTCGGAGTACTGCTCGTGGTCTATGCAGGCGTGGTTGTGATCGGAAAGAATCAGGAAAAAAGCAAGCAGAAGGAAGAAGAGGCAAAAAAAATCTATGTCACAGATTTAGGAAAGCTTTCTGAGATTCAGTTTGACGTGGGAAATGGAGAAATCCAGCTTGTAAAAGAAGACGGTACATGGTACGACAAGAATGACAAAGATTTTCCGCTGGCTCAAAGCTATCCGAAAAAGATGGAAAAAACATTCCGGAAGCTTGAGGCAGAGCGAAAGCTGGAAGAGGGGGATTCTCTGGAAGCATATGGTCTGGAAGATCCGGCATATACGGTAGTTCTCACCGATCAGGACGGCAATGAGACAACATTATATTTCGGGAATGTAACAGGAGACTCTTATTATCTGACATTGAATGAGAGAAAAGAAATCTATACGGTGAGCACCGGTGTCATTGAAGATTTTCAGTACAGTATGGAAGACATGGCACAGCTTGATACATTCCCTACGATTGGAAGCGGTAATCTGAAAAAGGTTGTCATCAGTCAGGGTACAGAGAAAACAGAGTACAGTTCAGAGAATGACGATGATGCCAAGAGTATGGCGACAATCGCAGGAGGGCTTGGAGTCCTCACATTGAAGGATGCAGCTGACTATTCTGTGGAAGAGAACGACTTGAGTAAGTACGGACTGGATGGGCAGAGCAGGGCAACGGAAACCGTGACATATACAAATAATAAGAAAGAAAAGACCGTGACATTGTATTTTGGAAAAGAGGACGGAAACGGAAACCGGTATGTGATGCTTTCCGATTCAAAGATCGTGTATCTTGTGGAAAATGAGAAGTGTAAGAATATGCTGAATCAGGATACAGAATCTTAAGAAACAACCGGCTGCCATAAAGTTTATAGTAATTTAAGGATTGCTTTATTGACAGCCGGATAAAAACGAGAGACAATGTTTTCTATATTTAAGAAAAGGCGGTAATCGATACAATGAAAGAAAAATTTATGAGATTTATGCAGGGACGATACGGAGTGCTGGATACGCTCGGCAAGGTTTTGCTGGTGTTGGGATTGGTTCTGGCATTTTTTGCACCTGTCTTTTCAGGAGACCATGTGATAGGAATGGTATTTTACCTGCTTGGCTGGGGATGTCTCATTTATGCATATTTCCGGATGTTTTCCAGAAATGTGAGAAAGCGTTATGATGAGAACGTAAGATTCCTGAACAAGACAGCGAAGATACGCGGATTTTTCAAAAGTCAGAAAAATCTGATGGCGCAGAGAAAGGATTATCATATCTATACCTGTCCGGGATGCAAGCAGAAAATCCGGATTCCGAGAGGCAAAGGAAAGATAGAGATCCGCTGTCCGAAGTGCGGGACAACATTTATCAAGAAGAGCTGAGATTACATAAAGGGATAGAACATAAAGGGATAGAACATAAAGGGGAGCAGACAAAGGACAATGACAGATCCATATCATGTGTTGGGAGTATCACAAGATGCTTCTGACGAAGAAATCAAAAAGGCGTACCGGGCACTGAGCAGAAAGTATCATCCGGATGCCAATATTAATAATCCGCTGAAAGAAGAAGCGGAAGTGAAGTTTAAAGAAGTACAGCAGGCATATCAGCAGATCATGGATGAGCGTTCCCGTGGATATTTCTCCGGAGCGGGAAGCAGTGCGGGATATGGCGGCTGGTATCAGAATCAGCAGAGAACAGATGCCGGGGATGAGAACAGCCAGTACTTAAGAGCGGCTGCAAACTATATTCAGAGCGGACATTATACGGAGGCGCTCAATGTATTAAACAGTATCAAAGAGCGTGGAGCGCTGTGGTATTTCTACAGTGCATCGGCGAACTCCGGTGCGGGCAATAACGTGACGGCGCTGGAACATGCAAAAGAAGCAGTCCGGCTGGAGCCGCAGAACATGCAGTATCAGATGCTTCTGCAGCGGCTGCAGGGCGGCGGAGGCTGGTATCAGCAGAGACAGAGTATGTATGGATATCCAAGTTCTGTAGGCGGAGACTGGTGTATGAAGCTGTGTATTGCAAATATGATGTGCAATCTGTGCTGCGGCGGAAGCGGCTTGTGCTGTGGAGGTTACAACGGCGGAGGATACGGCGGCTATATTTAGAATAAAAGTGGAAGAAGAATCCCGGAGACGGGGTTCTTTTTTGGATGAAGGGACAGGAGGAGAGGCTATTGACTAATCAGACCATTGAGATTATGATGAAAACAGTGACCACAGATTTTTTGAAAGTGAAAAATCGTATCAGGACAAACAGGAAACATTAAAACAGTCATTGAATGGAATCTGGAAATTCCAATATTCAGTGAATGCAAAAAAACGTCCGGTTTCCTTTTATGAAAATGACTATGATATTTCTGAATTTGATGAAATTCAGGTTCCGCAGCATATAGAGCTGGCGGGATATGACAAAATTCATTATATCAACACCATGTATCCCTGGGAAGGACATGAATATCGCCGACCTGCGGGGACGTGCAATCATATCGGAGAGGGGATGTTCAGCGAAGCTTCTTATAATCCCACAGGTTCTTATGTCCGTTTTTTTGATCTGGAGGAAGCCTTGATCGGAAAAAGGGTGATCTTAAGTTTTGAAGGGGCAGAGCAGGCAATTTACGTATGGATAAACGGTGAGTTTGTGGGATATGCGGAGGACAGTTTTACCGTGTCTGAATTTGACATTACACCGTATGTAAAAGAAACCGGAAATCGTCTGTGTGTGGAGGTACATAAACGAAGTACGGCGGCTTTTCTGGAAGACCAGGACTTTTTCCGATTCTTTGGATTGTTCAGAGATGTAAATTTATATGGACTGCCGGATATACATGTGTCTGATCTGTGGATTCGTCCAAAGTGTGCACTGGACGGCAGACAGGCGTCGATGGAAATAGAACTGAAAACAACAAAGGGAAAGACCGCATCCTATGCGGATGCCAGAGCAGAGATATGTCTGTTGGATGGTCATCAGATGATTGCAAAAGAAGAAGTTTCCGTATCAGAAAGTTTCAGAGCAGATCTTACGATCAGCGAACCTGTACAACTCTGGAATTGTGATGATCCGAAGCTGTATCAGGTGGAAATCCGAATCTTTGACGGACAGGGAGATCTCATAGAGATCATTCCTTATCAGGTGGGATTTCGAATGATTTGCATTGAGGATGGAAAAATAAAACTAAATGGAAGACGGCTGATCATAAACGGTGTGAACCGACATGAGTGGAATGCAAAAAGTGGAAGATGTATTTCAGAGAACGATGAGATTTATGATATTGAATGTATGAAACGCAACAATATCAATGCGGTTCGTACCTGTCATTATCCGGATCGTACAACCTGGTATTATCGCTGCGATGAAGCTGGAATTTATGTGATGGCAGAGGTAAATCTGGAAAGTCACGGATCCTGGCAGAAGATGGGATCGGTTGAGCCGTCCTGGAATGTACCGGGAAGTGTGGAGCTTTGGCAGGATGTTGTTTTGGATCGGGTAAAATCGAATTTTGAAATGTTTAAAAATCATACATCTGTGTTATTCTGGTCTCTTGGAAATGAATCCTATGCAGGAGAGGTACTCAAAGAAATGAATGCGTATTATAAAAAGAGAGACCCGGGGCGTCTCGTTCATTATGAAGGAGTATTTCAAAACAGAGACTATGAAGACAATATTTCCGATGTAGAGAGCCAGATGTATGCACCGCCGGGACGTGTTCGGGAATATCTGGAAAATGAGCCGAAAAAACCGTTTATCCTGTGTGAATATATGCATGATATGGGAAACTCACTTGGGGGTATGAAATCGTATATCGATCTGCTGGATCAGTATGAAAAATATCAGGGTGGTTTCATTTGGGATTATATAGATCAGGCACTTTTGGTAAAAGATGAGATTACCGGTCGTGAAGTACTTCGATATGGGGGAGATTTTGATGACCGTCCGTCGGATTATGAATTTTCGGGAAACGGAATCGTATTTGCAGATCGAACAGAAAAACCGGCAATGCAGGAGGTGAAATATTATTATGGACTCCAGAAATAAACTTAGAATCGTCTTCGGAGATGTGACGGTTGGAATTCATGGGGAGGATTTTCATTATATTTTCTCAAAACAGACAGGGGGAATGGAATCCCTTGTAAAAGCAGGAAAAGAATGGCTGTATCGAACTCCGTATCCCACATTCTGGAGAGCGACTACAGATAATGACAGAGGAAACGGATTCCCTTTGAGATCAGGAATGTGGCTGGGGGCAGATCAGTTTCGAAAGTGTATCGGTTTCCAGCTTTCTGTAGATGGAGAAGCGGTAGAAAATCACAATGCTCCGGAAAATAATGTGTACAGCAATCAGGAATATGTACAGGAGGCGGTGCTCACATATACTTATGAAACCATCACAGTTCCTGCGACTACAGTGGATGTAAGCTATACAGTCCATGCAGATGGGAAAATACATGTTTTGGTTCATTATCATGGAAAAGAAGGACTGCCGGAACTGCCGGTATTTGGAATGTGGTTTATTATGCCGACAAAGGCAGTCGGATATTGCTATGAAGGTCTGTCAGGAGAAACATATCCGGACAGAATGGCGGGAGGAATTTATGGAAGATATGAAGTGGAAGGTCTTCCGGTCACGCCATATCTGGTTCCCCAGGAATGCGGGATGCATATGGAGACAGAATGTGTTACGGTATATCGAAAGGATACGCTGAATAATTCGGATACGTCAGAAGAAACATTCGGCCTTACGTTTCGTGCATGCGGCGAAAAGTTTGGATTTTCCTGTCTCCCATATACGGCAGAAGAGCTGGAAAATGCAACGCATCAGGAAGAACTTCCATTGCCGCGGAGAACCGTAGTCTGCATCTGCGGATCAGTACGTGGAGTAGGTGGTATTGACAGTTGGGGCAGTGATGTGGAAGATCCGTATCGCATCAGTGCACAAAAGGATATTGTCTATGAGTTTGTGATAGAATAGAGAAGCACATAGAGAGCTAGGGTACCACACGATCATCAGATTTGATGATCGCGTGATACCCTCTTTTTATGAAATTTATTGAAAAATAAGTCAGTAATCAAACCGAGTATAAGAAAAAGTACGATGACAAGCAGCCACAGAGATACTCCGGGATGATTGTGCAGTTCATAGATCTGTTGTGGATTCATAGTATCTGTGATTTTTTTGATATTCTCTGTCTGGATTAAATCACCGAGGAATTGTCCGATCACGACGCTGATGATATTTCCTGCTGTAACGAAAAAAGCAGGGAGTGGTTTTTGGCAAAAAATCAGGATCAGGCACAGACCCAGATTCCGCAATAAAAATTGCGTGTATTCATGATTATTCACATCTATTCATATTGAGAAAAATTAATATCATATGTTCTTTTTTAGAATATCATAAAATAATAGAAGGTACAATGTGAGATGAAGTGGAAAGATTGAAAAATAGTAAATCTGTAAATTACAAAAAAGACATTCGATCTCTCGAATGTCTTTCATCCAGTGCGGAAGAAGAGACTTGAACTCTCACAGGATTAACTCCCACTAGAACCTGAATCTAGCGCGTCTGCCATTCCGCCACTTCCGCGTTTCTTGTCGGCTGTCCGCCTGACAAAATGTATAATACCATAGTGGAATCGATTTGTAAACCCCTAAATTCAAAAAAATCTAAATTTTTTTATTTTTTTGAATTATTCATATTATTTAGCTATTTCTGCCAGTTTCATCTTCTTCATTTCGCGTGAAATCAAGAACACAGAAGTAAGGAACGCAATGGCATCAGCTACCGGTCCCGCATACATAATTCCGTCGATTCCCAAAAACAGCGGAAGAATGAAAAGCAGCGGTATCAGGAAGAAAACCTGACGGGTGAGGGAGAGCAGCATTCCTTTGACTGGTTTTCCGATTGCGGCAAAGAAATTGGATGATAATAACTGTACGCCGTTTAAGAGGACCATAAACAGGAAAATCCGCATAAATTTGACGGCAAACTCAAAATAAAGAGCATCTCCCGTTCCGAACAGGGAGATAATCTGGCGTGGACATAGCTGGAACAAAAGAAATCCAATCAGAGATATGACCAGATTACACTGGATTGCCAGTTTATAAACGCCGCGGACACGATCATACTGTTTTGCACCGTAGTTGAACCCGATGATTGGCTGGGAGCCCTGAGAGATTCCGATGATGACTGCCAGCAGGATCGCATTTGTTTTCATAACAATTCCACAGGCTGCCAGCGGGATTTCTTTTCCGTAAGGAGAAAGTGCTCCGTAATAGGTCAGTGAATTATTCAGTACGATCTGTACAAATGTGAGCGCTACCTGATTTAAACTGTTGCTCATGCCGAGGGAAGCGATTTTTAAACAAAGCTTTCTGTGAAGCCGGAAATAATGCGCTTTTAGTTCCACATTTCGGAATCGCTTTAAATAGCTGACGGCAACCAGACAGGATACAATCTGTCCGATAATCGTTGCCCACGCAGCGCCTGCAACTCCCAGTTTAAAGATAAAAATAAAGACCGGATCCAGTATGGTGTTAATGATCGCACCGATCAGCATACAGGTCATGGAAAATTTCGGACTTCCGTCTGCCCGGGCGAGGTTGCTCATCCCATTGTTGACAATCAGAAACGGCATACCGATTGCGGTGATCCGGGTGTATTCTTTGGCATATGGCATGATTTCAGCTGTTGCACCGAATGCGGTGAGCAGCGGAACGAGAAAAATCTCGATCAGTACGGCGTAGATCACACCAAAGACAAGCATCATCGTAAATGCAGTCCCTACGACCTGTACGGCGTCCTCTTTTTCGCCGGCTCCCAGATTCAGGGAAAACAGTGAAGCGCTTCCGATGCCGATCAGAAGTGCGATGGCAAGAGAGATGGTGGTCAGAGGAAACGCAACATTAGTAGCTGCATTACCGAGATAGCCGACTCCCTGGCCGATAAATACCTGGTCTACGATGTTATACAAAGAACTGACAAGCATTGCGATAATGCTTGGGACTGCAAAAGATTTCAGCAGCCTTGGCAGTTTTTCATAACCCAGCGGATTTTCTTTTTGTATCGAATTCATATAAATCCCCTTCCTGAAAATGTTTACATTTTATTATAGGGCAAAAAATTTTTGTGTGCAAGATGGAGCAACCATTGAAAAACCGACCCAGGGATCCGATATTGCAGTCAGAATTTATGAACTGGAAGTGTATGGGTGTATGGATCGGATTAGGAAGAAAGATTTTAACGTAATAAGGCTGTGACTTGTTTGGAGTCACAGCCTTCCTGTATCTAAGAACAAAATTTCTTTTTTATTCTGCAGAAGATATTTCTTATGCCGATTGTAAGAAATGTGATAAAACCGCAGAATAAACATAAAAATCCAACAGGCAGTAAGAAAAAGTTTTCATGTAAAATCCCCTGTGTATCAATATATTCTACTGACACAGCTTTTAGAAAAATACAGGAGATTCCAAAGCAAAGGAAGATTCCGCCAATGGCAATAGAAATTAGATTCATTTTTGCTCTTCTTGTTTCGCTTCCATCTTTGATTAGTTTTTCGGTTAAATTGTTCATTGTACTTCCTCCTAATATCAGATCATCAAGTGAAACGGAAAATAGCTTTGAAATTGCGATGATCAATTCCAGGTCAGGCAGATTTTTATTGTTTTCCCAATTGGAAACAGCTTGCCTTGAAACACCCAGCTGATTTGCTAATTGCTCTTGAGTCAATTTCCTTTCCAATCGCATTTGTTTGATTTGTTTTCCAAAATCCACGATAGATACCTCCCATGTTCGCTTGAATTTGTAATCACTGTAAATGAATTGCCGTTTTTTAGCAAGCAAGAGTTGCTTGCAGCCCTGTTTTTCAGGGCAAACGCTGCTTGCAATGCGCAGAAAATACCAAGGGCTATTATACGGTATGCGTGGAAATATTACAATTGTTTCGCTAAGATCTATATCTGAGATGTTGCTGTCAAAAGGTACAAAAAATTATGCATGAATAACAGATGGTATGACTATATTTTTATGATATTAACAGGTGTGAAGTATCCATTTTTATAAAGATAAACGTTGTACTGTTACAGGGTGTCAGTACATTTTATAATATGCTATGGTATACCTTTTGTGAAAATGCTATACTGGGTTCATGATATATCGAAAAAGCGGTTGTATGAAGTAGGGGGATAAAGTGTGGTAAAGATTGCAATTGTAGAAGATGAAAGGGCATATCAGGAACAATTTTTTGCTTATGTCAAGAAGTATGAGGCGGAAAGCGGAGAAAGAATGGAAATTTCGATTTTTTCAGATGGCTATGAAATAGTAGAGAAGTATAATGCAAGTTATGATATTATCTTCTTGGATATTCAGTTAGTAGTGATGGATGGAATGGAGACGGCAAAAAAAATTCGAAAATTGGATGAAAATGTCATTCTCATTTTCATTACTAATATGGCGCAGTATGCAATTCAGGGATATGAAGTAAATGCGTTGGATTATGTGCTTAAACCGGTTTCTTATTTTGCATTTTCCCAGGAACTGGATAAAGCTGTGAAAAAGATAAAACTCAGGAAGGGCAACAGTTTACTGTTATTGCAGGATAAAGGAGTTGTGCGCTTAAGGCTGGAACAAATCTGGTATTTGGAAAGTCAGGGGCATCACATAATCGTTTATACAGAAAAAGGAAATTATACTTTTCGCAAAACTATGAAAGAGATGGAAAAGAAATTGGACAAGGATGGTTTTGTCAGATGTAATAGCGGGTATCTTGTAAATCTCAGGTATGTAGAGGAAGTGAACGAGAATATTGTAACCGTGGCGGGAGAAAAGCTACAGATTAGCCGTCCGAGAAAAAAGATATTTATGGAAGCACTGACAGATTATTTGGGAGGAAAATAAGTTATGAACGTACCGGATATTCCTAAAATATATACAGCGTTGGCTGAATGGTTCTCGTGTTGTGTATTTGTGCTGGCTTTAGAAAAGAGGTATAAAAAATGTTATACAATTTGTGTATTGTTACCTTTTTTACCAGTATTTTGTGTATTGCAATATTATATTGGCGTATGGCCTGTTGTAGTTTGGATTCCATCTATGGTAGCGGCAATGATTCTTATTTATCTCTGTATTTTCAGTTGCTGTAAAGTGAATTGGAAAATGGCAATGGTATGTTTTGCAACAGCATTCATGATTGCTGAGTTTTCCGCATCGTTTGAATGGCAGATTTATTCATACGTAATGGGAAGAGGACACGATGAACGTGTGATCGAATTGATTTTTTTAGTTTTGTTTTATAGTATTTTATTTGCATTGGCATACTTTTTAGAGTATAGATATTTTTCAGGAGAAATAAGGGGAGATATATCTTTAAAGGAGGCACTGAGCTCCGTTATAATGGCAATTGCAGTATTTTTGATTAGTAATATCAGTTATGTGTATCCAGATACACCATTTAGCAGCAGTTTACCAGGCGGTTTATTTTATATTCGGACGCTGGTAGATTTTTCGGGATTGTTGATTCTTTTTTTACAACGGGACAGATGGCGGGAATTGAGTATGCAAAAAGAAATGGAGGCGGTAAATGCAATTTTGCGTAGGCAGTATGAACAGTATAATTTGTCCAAAGAAAACATAGAAATAATCAACCGTAAATATCATGATTTAAAACATCAGATTGCAGTGGTAAGGGCAGAACGTAATTCAGATAAAAGAGAGCAGTACTTACAAGAAATGGAAAATGACATTAAGATGTATGAGGCGCAGAACAAAACAGGGAATAAGGTGTTGGATACTATATTAACAGGGAAGCATTTGTATTGTGTTCAGCATGAAATCAATTTTACATGCGTGGCAGATGGAATGTTGCTTGATTTTATGAATTTAATGGACATATGTACTATTTTTGGAAATGCATTGGATAATGCAATAGAATGTGTAGAAAAAATAGGAGACAAGAGTAAGAGACTGATTCGCACAGCGGTTTATTCTCAGAGTAAATTTCTTATAATCCGTTTTGAAAATTATACAGAACTGGAACTGACGACAAAAGATTCACTTCCAATTACAACGAAAAAAGACAGACAATATCATGGATATGGTTTGAAGAGCATTCGCAGTACAGTGGAAAAATATGGAGGTTCTATGACTGTCAATGTCAAGGATAACTGGTTTATATTGAGATTACTGATTCCGGAAGAGAAATCTCTATAGATGAAAAATACATATTACAAACTTAAAACAGTGAGAATGAATTTTACCAGTCGTATATATCGGCTGGTATTTTGTTAGGAAAAAGAGAGGATATATGAATACCTTGTCGACCTAATTTACTGAAATATGCAGATTTTGCCATAGAAAAGTCAGTTTATGACAAATATATTTACAAATTAAGAGAATGTGATATTTTTAAAGCACAGAAGAAAGGAGGAAAAAAATGGAAGAAAAACAGGCATTCAATCCATTTCTTCCGGAATATGAATATATACCGGATGGAGAACCGCATGTTTTTGAAGACAGAGTATATGTATATGGATCGCATGATAAATTTGGTGCACCAATGTTTTGTGTGAATGATTATGTATGCTGGTCAGCATCGGTGGACGACTTGAAAAGTTGGAGTTTTGAGGGTGTTATTTATCGTAAAAGACAGGATCCTAAAAACAGATTGGGACTTAGGCTGCTCTTTGCACCGGATGTTGCAAGAGGAAAAGATGGAAGATACTATCTTTATTATGCTTTTGATTTTATGGGAATGATGGGGGTGGCAGTGAGTGATCGTCCATGTGGACCGTTTCAATTTTATGGACATGTATGTTATCCGGAAGGAGAGATATGGGGGAGAAAAAAAGAGGATGCATTTCCATTTGATCCGGGGATATTTGTGGATGACGATGGAAAAGTATATCTGTATTCCGGATTTTATACGCCCGTACCTTCTATCGTAACAGGTTTTAGAAAATTGAAATTTGAAGGGGGATATATGGTAGAACTGCAAGAAGATATGAAGACAATAAAAAAAGCTCCAATAGTCTTGTTTCCTAAAAAAGGAAGCGGAGCATTCCAAAATCATGAATTTTTTGAAGCAAGTTCAATGAGGAAAATAAATGGAAAATATTATTTTATTTATTCTTCACGACATAACCATGAGATATGCTATGCAGTAGGGGAAAAACCAGATGGAAAATTTGAATTTGGCGGAACACTGGTGAGTAATGGAGATCTTTTTCTGAACGGCAATACGAATGAAAATCATGCTTCAAATTATATTGGAAATATTCATGGAAGTATTTTGCAGCTAAAAGAGAGATACTACGTTTTTTATCATCGTCATACAAATCGGAGTTCTTATGCAAGACAAGCATGTGCAGAAGAACTTGTAATGCGAGCGGATGGAAGTTTTGAACAGGCGGAAATGACAAGCTGTGGACTTAATGGAGGACCATTGAAGGGAAATGGCAGATATGAAGCAAGGATTGCATGTAATCTTTGGGCCAATGGAGGAGAAACGGGACGATATGATTGCAGGAATCCCAAAAAGAGGTTTAAGAAACATCCGTATTTTACGCAAGATAGAAAAGACGGAGATGAGAGGGCGCGACAGTATATAGCAAATATGCAAAATGGTGCTATGGCAGGATTTAAATATTTTGAAATAAAGAAGCTCAGTAGAATCAGTGTGTGTGTTAGAGGAAATGCAAAGGGGAAGATCTACGTATCAGTTTTAGTAGACGAAAAAAATAAGATAGCAGAAATTCCAATAGAGAGTAAAGGAGGCAAGTGGAAATGGTGGACAGCAAATGCTGTCTCAGATATGGGGATAAAGGCATTGTATTTCCAGTTCGAAGGAGATGGAAATCTGGATTTTCTGGAGTTTGAATTGGAGGAATGATGTGAAAAAGAATAGGATTCGAATAAAGTGGGAAGTATTTATGAAAAAATATCCGGGAATAGCTCAATTTATGGTGTTCTTTATAGTTTGTAACGGAGTTACAGTATTGCAAATGATATTGATGCCTATGTTTAAGTGGATATTTAGTTTTACACCATTAGTGAATGTGGATTTCCAAGTATTACAAGTAGGTCATAATTTGAATGGAAGCCCTTATTTTATCTTTGATTATGCTGGAGGAGCGATAGAAAATGGTGGAGGCGGAGGAATTGCCTATTTTCTGGCAGTAGAATTTACAATGGCGATTGCTCAGGTTGTAAATTTTTATACCCAGAGAAAAGTAACATTTAAATCAACTGGAAATATAGTGAAGGCAGCAGTCTGGTACATTGTAGCCTATATCATAATCACAATGGGGGCAGCAGCATTACAGGGAATCTACAAGATCCCTTTATATCGAACGGTGATGGAAATATTTGGAGCAAAACTAGGAACAGTTGCAGCAGATATTTTAACGATGCTTATTAACTGTACAATTTCGTTCTGGGTATTTTATCCCATTATGGGATGGATTTTTAAAACAAAAAAGAGTTGAATGGGAGGGAAAGGTAATGAAAAAAGAGAAATGGATAAAACCAACAATAATAATAGTTGTCGTATTGGCTTTATTAATTTCAGCAGGAATATGGTTTTATGATTTGGCGTTTGGTGGAACTTTAAAATTGACTGTTACAGATGTGACAGATGCATTAAATGCATGTAAAGTACCTTTGATAATTGCCGGTGTGTTAACGATAATTGCAGTAATTTTAGCATTGATTTCCTTTAAATTAAAGAAGCCGTTAAAAAATTTGGTGAGAGTACAGTCTCCTGTCGCATTACTTTTGGCAGTTATGGTTGCAATAAATGGATTTTGTAATATTGAATATTCTGTTGTAAATAGTGTATTTAGTGGAAGTGTGGGAATGAGTGAGGAAACGTATGATGCGTCTAAAAAGCTTGCATTACAGATTGCAGAAGAAGGAATTGTGTTGTTAAAAAATGAAGAAAAAGCACTTCCGTTATCTTCTGATATTTCCAAAATTAACGTTTTTGGATGGTCTAGTATACATCCGATTTATGGAGGGACAGGATCAGGGGCTATGTCAGAAGAACAGTGTATTTCTTTGATTCAGGGATTGGAAAATGCAGGATATGAAGTGAATTCCAAGCTACAGGATTTTTATCATGATTTTAGAGATGAAAGGCCACATGGTTCATTGCTTTTAAGAGAAATTGGACAGACAAAAGGTGATTGGACAGTTCCGGAGCCTACAATAGAAGAGTATGAAGAAGCTGGCATATTTGAACAGGCAAAAGAGTTTTCTGATACAGCAATGATTTTTATTGCTCGTTCTGGTGGAGAAGCCGGAGATCTACCGATGAATATAACTGCATCAGGAGAAGAAAACAGACAGTTTGGAAAACTTGCGGAAAGTTATGATTTTACAGTTCAGGAAGATGATATCGATCCTCAAAAAAGTTATCTGGAATTGAGTAATCGTGAAGAAAAAATGGTAGATAAGGTGGCCAAAGAGTTTGAGAATGTAATCGTAGTGATTAATTCTTCTAATACAATGGAACTTGGATGGTTGGAGAAATATGACAATATTAAAGCAGCACTTGTTGTTTCAGGGCCGGGTGAAGTAGGTTTTCAGGCATTGGGAAAAATTTTAAAAGGGGATGTGAATCCATCTGGTCATCTTACAGATACATATGTATACGATCTCTATAATACTCCAGTCAGCAAGAATTATGGCAGCTTTATGTATGACAATTATGCAAAAGTGACAGGTGGAGAGAAAAATATTTCCATGTTTGTAAATTATGTCGAAGGCATTTATGTGGGATATAAGTTCTACGAAACTGCTGCAAAAGAAGGATTGATAAATTATGAAAAAACAGTGCAGTATCCGTTTGGATATGGTCTGTCTTATACAGAATTTGAATCTGAAATTGCAAAGGTAGAGGATAATGGAGAGAAAATTTCATTACAGGTCAACGTGAAAAATATAGGGGATACAGCAGGAAAGTATACTGCAGAGATTTATTATACTCCGCCTTATTACAATGGTGGAATCGAGAAGGCATCAATGAATTTGATGCAGTTTGCAAAGACGAAACTTCTTGAACCAGGAGAAGAGCAGACATTACAAATAGAATTTCTGTATGAAGATATGGCATCATATGATTCCTCGTGTATTAAGAGTGAAGAAGGCGCTTATGTCCTTGAAGAAGGAGAATATGAAATTTCTCTTTGTAGTGATTCTCATACCGTACTGGATAGCTACAAAACAACGGTAGACAGAGATATTATTTATGATGAAAGTAACGATGGAAAGAGAAGCAGTGATAAAAAGACAGCTGTAAATCAATTAAAATTTGCAGAGGGCGATGTGGAATATCTGAGTCGCACAGACCAGTTTTCAAATTATGAAACGGCAACAGCAGCACCAAAAGACTTTTCATTGTCAGAGGAGGCTCTTGCAGATTACAGAAGTGCATACACTTTTGATATGGCAAATTTTCAACAGGGAGATGAACAGATGCCTGTTACAGGAGCGGACAATAACCTAAAATTAAAGGATTTGCAAGGTCTTGACTATGAGGATGAAAAGTGGGAAAAATTGTTGGATCAGCTTACTGCAGAGGAGATGTTTAATCTGGCTGCAAATGGAGGATACCATACAATTGCACTTGAAAGTATCGGACTGGCAAACACAGAAGATGCAGATGGTCCAACAGGAATTCACAGCAACTATAATGAAGGTGCAGGAATTAACTATCCATCAGCTGTTATGCTTGCAAATACGTGGAATCAGGAACTTGCAAAACAGAAAGGAGAACGGATTGGCAAGGAGGCTAAAGAGCTGGGAATAACAGGATGGTATGGTCCGGGAATGAATATCCATAGAAGTGCATTTAGTGGACGGAATTTTGAATATTATTCAGAGGATGGAACACTTTCTGCATTGATGGCAGGAAATGAAGTAGGAGGGGCAACAGAACAGGGATTGATTGTTTACATGAAGCATTTTGCATTAAATGATCAGGAAAATCACCGTGAAAAAGGGTTGTGTACATGGAGTACAGAACAGGCTATACGTGAGATTTATTTAAAACCTTTTGAAGAAAGTGTGAAAGCAGGAAAAGCCACGGGAACAATGACATCTATGAATTCGATAGGAACTCAGTGGACAGGATGCAGTGATGCATTGCTTATGAATGTCCTTAGGGATGAATGGGGATTTCAAGGTTCAGTAATTACAGATGCGTACATGGGAATGTATCAGATGAGTGCAGACTATGCAATTCGCACAGGTGGAACAAAGATTTTAGCATTCAGTGTGACAGATGATTTCTTTAGCGAATTGGATTCTGCCAATACAGTTAACGCATTGAGAAATGCAGCACATGGTACTTTGTATGCTCTTGCAAATTCAAATGCGATGGCTAAAGACGTGAGTACACCGATATGGGTATTCTGCCTGATAGGAGTGGATATTTTACTAGCAGCATGGGTTGTATATGAAGAGATTATGGCAATTAAAAAATACAAAAAGAGTGATAAATAAATAGAAGTATGCTCCTTTTCGGGAACGTGAGATTTAATATCTTACTTGTTCAGAAAGGGAGCATATTGTTGCAGAATGAAAAAACAGGATTGACAAATTTATTTTTTGTGATATAGTTTGACTATCAAAGTATTTTAAAGTAAAAATATTTTGAAACAAAAATAATGGAGAAGAAAGATGACAGGAAGAATATGCGGAACCGGCTCCTATGTGCCGGCCAGAATTGTAGAAAATGACGAGCTGGCAAATCTGGTGGATACGAATGACGCCTGGATTCGCGAGCGGACGGGAATTGCAAGAAGACATCTTGCAGAGAATGAGACGACTTCGTATATGGCGGCAGAGGCGGCGAAAAGAGCACTTGCACAGTCAGACATCCCGGCGGAGGATGTGGATCTGATCCTGGTGGCAACCTCCACACCCGAGAACGTTTTTCCATGCACGGCATGTGAGGTACAAAGAGAGATTCATGCAGAGCATGCGGCGGGATTTGATCTGAATGCGGCGTGCAGTGGATTTTTGTTTGCGCTTCAGACTGCACAGGCGTACATTCAGGCAGGAATTTACAGGACAGTGCTGGTGATCGGTGTGGACAGTATGTCACATATGGTGGACTGGAGTGACAGAAGTACCTGCATTTTATTCGGGGACGGGGCCGGAGCTGTGGTGCTTCGCGAATCGAAGGAAGGTCTGTTTGTGCAGGCTGCGCATTCGGACGGCGCAAAAGGAGATGTTCTGACAGGATGCAGCCGGCACAGAAAAAACTGGGATCATCCGGATGAAGCAAAGGCAGCGTACATTCAGATGGACGGACAAAGCGTATTTAAATTTGCAGTCAGGAGGGTGCCGGAAATTGTGGAAGAGCTGCTTGAAAAAGCCCGGATCCAAAAAGAAGAAATTTCGTATTTCTTTTTACATCAGGCGAACAGAAGGATCATTGAGGCTGCGGCAAAGCGGACCGGAGTGGATATTTCGAGATTTCCCATGAACCTGCAGGAATACGGAAACACCTCAGCGGCAAGTATTCCCATTCTTCTGGATGAGTGGAACAAAAAAGGATTGCTCAAAAAGGGAGATAAGCTGGTGCTTGCCGGATTTGGAGCAGGACTTTCCTGGGCGGGAAGTCTATTGGAATGGTAAAAGAAAGGAAGAAAATTATGTTAGAAAAAATCAAAGAAATTACAGCAGAATCATTAGGAGCAGACGCAGGAACAATTACAGAGGAGACATCCTTTAAAGAAGATCTGGGAGCAGATTCTCTGGATCTGTTTGAAATGGTGATGGCGTTTGAAGAAGCATTTGAGGTAGAGATTCCGTCGGAAGATCTGGAGCAGATTCAGACAGTAGGAGACGTTGTAAAATATCTGGAAGCACACAAATAGAAGGAAGGATACTGGCATGAAGACAAAGATTACCACACTTTTGGGGATTGAATCTCCTGTTGTACAGGGAGGTATGGCCTGGGTTGCGGAGAGTCATCTGGCAGCGGCAGTTTCTAATGCCGGAGGGCTTGGGATCATCGGAGCAGCCAGTGCGCCTGCCGAGTGGGTGCGCGCTCAGATTCAGGAAGTGAAAAGAAGAACCGACAAGCCGTTTGGCGTCAATATTATGCTGATAAGCCCTTATGCGAAAGAAGTGGCAGAGCTGGTGGCAGAAGAAAAAGTTCCGGTTGTGACAACGGGAGCGGGTTCGCCGGAAAAATATATGAGTCTCTGGAAAGAGGCTGGAATCAAAGTGATTCCGGTGGTTGCGTCTGTTGCCCTTGCGAAGCGGATGGAGCGGTGCGGAGCAGATGCACTGGTGGCAGAAGGCACAGAAGCAGGCGGGCATATCGGCGAGAATACGACCATGGTGCTGGTACCTCAGGTAGTCGATGCGGTGAATGTACCGGTCATTGCGGCCGGTGGAATTGCAGACGGACGGGGGATGGCTGCGGCATTCATGCTGGGAGCAGAAGGGGTACAGATTGGTACCAGGTTTGTGGCATCCAGAGAAGCACAGGTTCACGAAAACTATAAAAACTGTATTATAAAAGCCAGAGATATTGATTCCAGAGTCACCGGACGAAGCACTGGGCATCCGGTTCGTGCGCTTCGCAATCAGATGACAAAAATATACCTGGAAAAAGAACAGGCGGGGGTTCCGTTTGAAGAACTGGAGCTTTTGACGCTGGGGGGGCTTAGAAAAGCGGTTGTGGACGGAGATGTGACAAATGGAAGTGTGATGGCAGGCCAGTCTGCGGCAATGGTAAAAGAGATACTTTCCTGTGAGGAGATCATACAGAATCTCACCGAGCAGGCAGAAAAATTGTTAAAAGGAGTTTCCAAGCATGAGTAAAATAGCATTTATGTTTCCCGGACAGGGAGCGCAGACAGCCGGAATGGGAAAAGATTTTTACGAACACAGCGAGATTGCGAGAAATATCATTGACCGATCATCCGGGCTTCTGAAGCTGGATATGAAATCCTTGTGTTTTGAGGAAAATGAAAATCTTCATCAGACGGAATATACCCAGGCAGCACTTGTTACGGTCTGTATGGCAATGGAGCAGGTGCTGCGTGAAGCCGGTGTGAAGCCGGATGTAACAGCAGGGTTGAGTCTGGGAGAATATTGTGCCATTGCTTCGGCAGGAGGGATGCAGATCGAGGATGCGATCCTGGCAGTTCGAAAGAGAGGCATTTTGATGCAGAACGCCGTTCCGGATGGAAAAGGCGCGATGGCTGCGGTACTTGGCCTGGATGCCGAAAAGATTGAAGCCGCAATCGCTGGAATTGAAGGAGTGAGTATTGCAAACTATAACTGCCCGGGGCAGATTGTGATCACCGGATGGAAAGAAAGTGTAGAGCAGGCAGGGGCAGTTTTAAAGGATGCAGGAGCAAAACGGGTACTTCCGTTAAACGTCAGTGGTCCATTTCATTCTCCGATGTTACAGGAAGCGGCAGGACAGTTAAAAGAGGTACTGGATCAGATTGAATGTTCACCACTTCAGATCCCGTATGTGACGAATGTGACCGGGCGGTATGTTTCGGATATCGAGGAAACAAAAGAATTGCTTATACAGCAGATCGCAGCACCGGTTCGCTGGCAGCAGAGTGTGGAAGAGATGATTAGACAGGGTGTGGATACCTTTGTAGAGATTGGACCAGGACGTACGTTATCCGGATTTTTACGGAAGATCAACCGTGATGTGAAGGTATATCAGGTTTCCACATGGGAAGATATTGAGAAAGCAGGAAAAGAATTATGTTAGAACAGAAAGTGGCGGTCGTAACAGGAGCTTCCCGTGGAATAGGAAGAGCAATTGCAGAAAAACTGGCAGAAGAGGGCGTTTTTGTTGTCATCAATTACCGTGGCAATGAAGAACAGGCAAAACAGGTGCAGCAAACAATTAAAGAACAAGGGGGAAATGCAGGAATCTATGGATGTGATGTTTCTGATTTTTCTGCCTGTGAAGCATTTTTTAAAGATGTGATAGAAACTTATGGAAGACTGGATATTCTGGTTAACAATGCAGGGATCACGCGAGACGGACTGCTCATGAAAATGACGGAATCCGATTATGATGCGGTACTTCAGACGAATTTAAAGGGAACCTTTAACGGAATCCGGTTTGCATCCAGGCAGATGCTTCGTCAGAAGTCAGGGCGGATCATCAATATTTCTTCGGTATCCGGTATTCTGGGAAATGCAGGGCAGGCAAACTACAGTGCGTCCAAAGCAGGTGTGATTGGGCTGACCAGATCTGCGGCAAGAGAACTCGCATCCAGAGGAATTACAGTCAATGCAGTGGCTCCAGGATTTATCAAAACAGAAATGACAGAAGTTCTTTCTGAACAGGTGCAGAATCATGCAAAAAGTCAGATTCCGCTGGGGAGTTTTGGAAATCCGGAAGATGTGGCAGAAGCGGTCTGGTTTCTTGCATCAGACAAAGCAGGATATATCACCGGACAGGTATTGAATGTGGATGGCGGTATGGCAATGTAGAAAAGGAGAACAGTATGAAAAGAAGAGTGGTAGTGACCGGGCTTGGAGCAGTGACACCTGTGGGAAACACAGTGGAGGAGTTCTGGAGCAGTGTGCGTGAAGGAAAGGTGGGAATCGGTCCCATCACAAAGTTTGATACTTCGGAATACAAGGTAAAACTGGCGGCAGAGGTGAAAGGATTTTCGGCAAAAGAGCGGATGGATTTCAAAGCAGCGAAGCGAATGGAGCCGTTCGCTCAGTATGCAGTAGCCGCGGCAAAGGAAGCCTTTGAAGATGCGAAAATTGATATGAACCAGGAGAACCCGTATCGGGCGGGGGTGATCGTTGGTTCAGGAATCGGAAGCCTTCAGGCTGTGGAGACAAATTACGAAAAAATTCTGCAGAAAGGGCCATCCAGAGTGAATCCTCTGATGGTTCCGCTGATGATTTCCAATATGGCAGCAGGAAATGTTTCCATTCAGCTGGGATTCAAAGGAAAATGTACCAGTGTTGTGACAGCATGCGCATCAGGGACCCACTGTATCGGAGACGGATTTCGTGCGATTGCATATGGAGATCTGGATCTCTGCGTGGCAGGAGGTGCAGAAAGCTGTATCTGCCCAAGCGGCGTGGCAGGATTTACGGCGCTGACCGCGCTTTCGGATTCTGAGGATCCAGAGAAAGCCTCCATTCCTTTTGACAAAGACAGAAATGGATTTGTGTTAGGGGAGGGAGCAGGGATCGTAATGCTGGAAGAACTGGAGCATGCGAAAAAGCGGGGAGCCAGAATTTATGCAGAAGTTGTCGGATACGGGGCAACGGGAGATGCGTACCATATTACGTCTCCGGCAGAAAACGGAGAGGGAGCCGGGATGGCGATGAAGCTTGCGATGGAAGAGGCAGGCGCACAGCCGGAGCAGATCGATTACATCAATGCACATGGAACGAGTACCCATCACAATGATCTGTATGAGACAAGAGCAATCCGGTATGCACTGGGAGCAGCGGCAGATCAGGTTGTTGTCAATTCTACGAAATCGATTATCGGACATCTTCTGGGAGCAGCCGGCGGGGTGGAATTTGTTACATGCGTGAAAAGTATCCAGGATGGATTCATCCACCAGACCATGGGAACCAAAGAGACAGAGGAAGAGTGCAGTCTGGATTATGCAATCGGCGCACCGGTTGAAAAAGAGATCACATATGCGCTGACGAATTCTCTCGGGTTTGGAGGACACAATGCGTCACTGTTGCTGAAAAAATATGAAGGGTAGTGTAGATAATATGAAATTTGAGCAGTTGGTAGAACTGATCCAGACAGTTTCATCCTCGAATCTCGGGGAATTCAAATATGAAGAGGGAGACTTTAAGATTTCTTTAAAAAAAGAAAAAGGGGAAGTCAGACTTGCAGAGCAAAGTGAGTCTGTGCCGGCCAGAGCATCAGAGCAGCCACAGGATTCTTCGGAGAAAAAATCGGGAAATGTGATCAAATCCCCGCTGGTGGGAACCTTCTATGCATCACCGGCAGAGGATGCAGATCCGTTTGTACAGGTGGGAGAGCAGGTACAGAAAGGAAAGATTCTGGCAATCGTGGAAGCAATGAAGCTGATGAATGAGATTGAAAGTGAGTTTGACGGAACGATAGAAGAAATACTGGTAGAAAACGGAGCGCCGGTAGAATACGGACAGCCGCTTTTTATCGTGAGATAGGCAGGTGCAGAATATGAAAGCATTGAACATTGAACAGATACAGGAAATCATTCCTCACAGACATCCGTTTTTACTTGTGGATGCGATTGAAGATTTTGAACCCGGAGAATTTGCGGTGGGATATAAGTGTGTGACTTACCGGGAAGAATTCTTCCGGGGACACTTTCCAAAGAAAGCAGTGATGCCGGGAGTTCTTATTTTAGAGGCTCTGGCACAGGTCGGTGCAGTCGCGATCTTAAGTGTTCCGGAAAATCAGGGGAAGATCGCATTTTTCGGAGGTGTGCAGAACTGCAGATTTAAAGGAATGGTATTTCCGGGAGACAAACTGAAGCTGGAGACAAAGATCATCAAACGAAAAGGGCCGGTAGGAGTCGGGGAAGCAGTGGCATCTGTGAATGGAAACGTGGTAGCCAGTGCACAGCTGACATTTATGGTAGGTGAGTAGAGATGATAGAAAAAATATTGATTGCAAACAGAGGTGAGATTGCAGTCCGGATCATTCGGGCATGCCGGGAGATGGGCATTCTGACTGTGGCTGTTTATTCAGAGGCAGACAAAGAAGCACTGCATACACAGCTGGCGGATGAGGCAGTGTGTATCGGTCCGGCGCCGTCTGCACAAAGCTATCTGAGTATGGAAAATATATTAAGTGCCACGCTGACATCCGGTGCAGATGCGATCCATCCGGGATTTGGATTTCTGTCAGAAAACAGCAGATTTGCAGAGCTTTGTGAAAAATGTGGAATCATCTTTATCGGACCGTCTTCTTCTGTGATTCAAAAACTGGGAAATAAATCGATTGCCAGGCAGACTATGGAAGCAGCCAATGTACCGGTTATTCCCGGATGCAGTGAATGTATATACGAAGCAGATCACGGGAAACGAATTGCCGGGGAAGTGGGATATCCTGTGATGATCAAAGCAGCACTTGGAGGCGGTGGGAAAGGAATGCGTACCGCATATTCAGAGGCAGAATTTGAGTCAGCATTTCTGACGGCTCAGAGTGAGGCAAAAAATGCCTTTGGTGATGATGCCATGTATATTGAACATTTTATCGAGCATCCGCGTCATATTGAATTTCAGATTCTGGCAGACAAGCATGGAAATGTAGTGCATCTGGGAGAGCGGGACTGTTCGATCCAGAGGAATCATCAGAAGCTGATCGAGGAATCTCCATCTTCGGCGTTAAATCCGAAGCTGCGTAAAGCAATGGGAGAGGCGGCTGTGCGGGCGGCAAAGGCAGCAGGGTATACCAATGCGGGAACGATTGAGTTTCTGCTGGAGAAAAGCGGATCCTTTTATTTTATGGAAATGAATACCCGGATTCAGGTAGAGCATCCGGTCACAGAGTGGGTGACGGGAATTGATCTGATTAAGGAGCAGATTCGGATCGCAGATGGAGAGAAGCTAAAAGTTTCGCAGGAAGACATTTCCTTAAACGGTCATGCTATTGAATGCAGAATCAATGCTGAGGATCCGGCAAAGAATTTCCGCCCTTCTCCGGGAACTATCACGGATGTCTATCTGCCGGGCGGAAAAGGGGTGCGGATTGATACGGCGATCTACAGTGGATATACAGTGCCGCCGTATTATGATTCCATGCTGGCAAAGCTGATCGTGCATGCCAAAAGCAGAGAAGAAGCAATTCTGAAAATGCGAAGTGCATTGGGTGAAGTGATCATTGAGGGAATTCAGACCAATGTGGATTATCAGTATGACATTTTACATCATCCCGATTTTGTAAGTGGAAATACCGATATTGAATTTATTGAAACAATGGAAAATCAGTAAAAAGGAAGCAAGTGTATGAAACTGCAGAATATGTTTAAGAAAAATCGAAAAAGTTATATTCCGCTGAAAAGCGAACGGCCGGAAGTTCCGGAAGGACTTCTGAAGAAGTGCAATAAATGCGGCGCTGCGATTCTGACGGAAGAGGTAAAAAGTGCAGGCTATATCTGTCCGAAATGTCAGGGGTACTTCCGGGTGCACGCATATGAAAGAATCCGGATGACTGTGGATGAAGATTCCTTTGAAGAGTGGGAGAAAGACATGGAATTTGTCAATCCGCTGGAGTTTAAGGGATATGAGGAAAAGGTAAAAAGTCTGAAGGAAAAGACCGGACTTTCAGAAGCTGTTGTGACCGGAAAAGCATCTATCGAGGGCAATCCTGCGGTGATCGCGGTGTGTGACGGGCGGTTTCTGATGGCGAGCATGGGACAGGTTGTGGGAGAAAAGATCACAAGAGCGGTGGAACGCGCCACAAAGGAACAGCTCCCGGTGATTATATTTGCCTGTTCCGGCGGTGCCAGAATGCAGGAGGGAATTGTATCTCTGATGCAGATGGCGAAAACGGCAGCGGCATTAAAACGGCACAGTGATGCGGGACTTCTCTATGTTTCGGTGCTGACAGATCCGACCACAGGCGGGGTGACTGCCAGCTTTGCAATGCTGGGAGATGTAATCCTGGCAGAGCCGAAGGCGCTGATTGGATTTGCAGGTCCGAGAGTCATTGAACAGACCATTGGAGAAAAACTGCCGAAAGGCTTTCAGCGTTCTGAATTTTTACTGGAACACGGCTTTATCGATCGTATCGTAGAGCGAAAAGAGACGAGAACGGTTCTTGGAAATATTCTGCAGATGCATCATACCGCCCAAAATCCTGTTATTCAAAAGCCTGTACAGACAGTGGAAAAAGAACAGCAGTCTGTACAGGAAAAAGATGCGTGGGAGCGGGTCACAATTTCCAGAAAAAATGACCGGCCTGTAGGACAGGATTATATCCGTATACTTTTTTCCGATTTTCTGGAGTTTCATGGAGACCGCTGTTATGGAGATGATACTGCAATCATTGGTGGAATCGCGAGGTTTGCGGGGATTCCAGTTACAGTGATCGCACAGGCAAAGGGAAAATCTACCAAAGAAAATGTAGCGTATCATTTTGGAATGCCGTCTCCGGAAGGATATCGAAAAGCACTTCGTCTGATGAAGCAAGCCGAGAAATTTAAACGGCCGATTCTTCTGTTTGTGGATACACCGGGGGCATTTTGTGGTATAGAGGCAGAAGAGCGGGGGCAGGGAGAAGCCATTGCAAGAAACCTGTTTGAAATGTCATCCATGAAGGTTCCGATTCTGTCCGTTGTGATTGGAGAAGGCGGAAGCGGAGGTGCATTGGCGCTGGCAGTCGCGGATGAAGTCTGGATGCTGGAAAATGCGATATATTCTGTGCTGTCTCCGGAAGGGTTTGCGAGTATCTTGTGGAAAGACAGTAAACGCGCAAGTGAAGCGGCAGCGGTGATGAAATTGACAGCAGCAGACCTGAAGAAACTTGGCGTGATTGAAGCTGTCATTGCGGAACCAGAAGTGTATACAGAAGAAACCATGCAGTCTGTGGTTTTTGTTCTTCAAAAAAAGATCACAGAGTTTCTGGACACGCACTGCAATTTCTCACCTGAGGAGCTGGTGGCGCAGCGTTACGAGCGTTTCCGGAAGATGTAGCAACATAAAAATACCATAGAAAGAAGTGAAATATGGAAAACTTAAAAATCGGAGAAAAAATAACAAAAGTTCCTTTGATCCAGGGCGGAATGGGTGTGGGAATCAGTCTGGGAAGGCTGGCGGGAAGTGTGGCGAAAGCCGGCGGAATCGGAGTGATATCCACTGCTCAGATCGGATATCGGGAACCGGATTTTGATAAACATCCGGAGGAGGCCAACCTTCGTGCGATTGGAAAAGAAATGCAAAAAGCACGTCAAATTTCAGAAAACGGAATCATCGGATATAACATTATGACGGCTTTAAAAGGATATGCAGATCATGTAAAGGCAGCAGTAAAAGCAGGTGCAGACTTGATCATATCCGGTGCAGGACTGCCTGTGGACCTTCCGGCACTGACAGAAGGCAGTGCGGTGAAAATTGCGCCCATTGTATCCACAGCACGTTCTGCGCAAGTGATCTTGAAATACTGGGATAAAAAATATGGAAGGACGGCGGATCTGATTGTGGCAGAAGGGCCTCTTGCAGGAGGTCATCTTGGATTTACAGAGGCGGAACTGGACAAGTGGAAAGGGGATGCCTACCATATGGAGTTCGGGAATATTCTGGACGTGGTACGGCAGTATGCGAAGAAGTACAAGTGCCGGATTCCGGTGATCGCAGCAGGCGGAATTTATGACAGAAGTGATGTCCAAAGGATGGAGCAGCTTGGAGCGGATGGGGTTCAGGTGGCAACCAGATTTGTTACAACAAAAGAATGTGATGCCCACCGGAGGTATAAAGAAGCGTATCTGAAAGCTGTAAAAGATGAGATTGCCATTGTGAAAAGTCCGGTCGGAATGCCGGGAAGAGCCATCTTGAATCCCCTCATGAAACGTGTTATGCTTGGAGAGAAAATAGAACACAGTTCCTGTCACAGATGTCTTGCAAAATGTAACTCGTCTCAGATACCATACTGCATTACAGACAGCCTGATCGCCGCGGTGAAAGGAGACATAGAAAACGGACTTATCTTTTGCGGTGCCAACGCATGGAAGGCAGCGAAGATTGAGACCGTAGAGGAAGTGGTGGCATCCTTGTTTGCATAAAGGACAGGAACAAGTGGTTGGTACGGAGAGGAGAATACATCTTTGGATGCATATAAGACCATTAACGATACACTGGTTCACCTGTTCAACGAAATCTGGGAATTGGAAGAAAAAGCAATCATAACAGAGGAATTTAAGGATATTACCAACAACGACATGCATATAATAGAAGCGATCGGTCTGGGAGAGGAAAGCACAATGTCGGCAGTTGCGAGAACACTGGGAATTACAGCGGGTTCCCTGACAACGTCCATGAACAGCCTGGTCAATAAAAAATATGTGACACGGCAGAGGAGCGAGATAGACCGCAGGGTGGTCTATATCCAGTTGACCGGAAAAGGGAAGAAAGCATATGAGCATCATAAGAATTTCCATATGCAGATGACCAATGCGGTGATTGAAAATCTAAAGGAGCAGGAGCTTGCAATTTTGCTGCAGACACTGGATAAATTATCCGATTTTTTCAGAGGTTATCAGGAACGGGAACAGGAAAAGAAAACGGAGCTCTGATATTTTTTTGACGTTTTTGGAAAAATGAGGTACAATATTTGCTGAACCTGCGAAAAGCAGGGGATAACAGTCATGTTCCGGCCGTGTGGTTTGCGGCAGAGCCGGAAGATAAGCGGAGCAATATCCGTTTCGTGTTTTATCAGGAGGGAATTGATATGGCAGCAAAAAAAGGAGCATCTAAGACAACAGCGAAAACAACAGTACAGACACCGGTAAAGACAGCAGAAGAAGTGACATCAGCACAGACAGCAAAGAAAGTTGTTGCAAATGAAAAGGCGACAGAGAAAAAAGAAGAAGTAAAACCTGCAAAAGTAGAGGCGATTGAGACAAAAGCAGGAAAGGCAAAGGCAATCGAGACCAAGAAAGACACAACAAAAGCAATTGAAACAAGAGCAGCTGTGTTACAGGAATCTGAGCCGGCAGCAGAAGAAAAAAAGACAAGAGCAAGAAAAACTTCTGCAAAGACAACGACAGCAGCAAAAACAGCAGTAAAATGTGAAATGTATCTGCAGTTTGCCGGAAAAGAATATTCAGAAAAAGAGCTGATGAAAAAAGTAAAAGAAGTCTGGACAAAAGAGCTGAAGCATAAAGTAGGCGAGCTGAAAGATGTAAAACTTTATCTGAAGCCAGAAGAATCCGCAGCATATTACGTAATCAATAAAGATACAACAGGACGGATTGAATTATAAGAAATGAAAAATGCGTGGGCGATACGATGGCCTGCGTATTTTTTTGCTGTTTTTGTGAAAATTGCGGGATTGTAAACGGAAAGGGAAAAGGGTACAATAAGCATATTAAAAACTGTCTCTGAATGGTTTTATCTTTAGTAATCTTAGGAAAAAGTCTAAACAAATCAAAGAATCAAAAAACGGCAGATCAGCCGAAATATTCAGTTATATTATGGAAACGTCAGATAGTGATATTGCACTGCAGAAAAAAATGATTATAATGGAGGAAAGTACATGGAAGAAAAGAAGACAAAAAATTTCTCAAAGTATCCAACTTTAAACAGGGAATACAAAGACAGCCTGTTTCGGCTTATATTCAGCGAAAAGAAAGATTTGCTGGATTTGTACAATGCACTGAATGGAACATCTTATAGTGATCCGGAAGAACTGGAAGTCAATACACTGGAGGATGCAGTTTATATTTCCATAAAAAATGATATTTCATTTTTAGTAGGAGGAACCTTGAACCTGTATGAGCATCAGAGTACATACAATCCCAACCTTCCGATTCGGGGGTGATCTATCTGGCACATTTGTACGAAGGATATATAGAAGACGGACAGATCAATTTATATAGCAGTGGATTAAAAAAGTTACCGTTTCCTCAGTATTTTGTGTTTTACAATGGGACAAAAAAAGCGCCGGACCGCAGTCTTTTAAAACTAAGTGATGCATTTCAGAAGACGGGAAAAGACATAGAACCCTGTCTGGAGTGTCAGGTGGTGATGCTGAACATCAATTATGGACATAATCAGGAGCTAATGGAGAAGTGCAGGCGTCTGAGAGAGTACTCGCAGTTTGTTTTCATTGTACGTGAGCAGAAAAAAATGTATGAAGATCCAGAAGAAGCAACTTTGCGGGCAGTAGATATCTGTATCGAACAGGGAGTGCTTGTGGATATTTTGAGAAAGCATAAAGCAGAGGTGATCAGTATGGTATTGTCATCATTTAATCAGGAAGCATATGAAGAGGATATGTATGAGACAGGATATAAAGAAGGGGAACGGAGAATCAATACGCTTTATGAGAAATTACTCAAAGAGCAGCGAATGGACGATATGAAACGGGCAGTGGGGGATGAGGCATATCGGGAGACTCTGTTAAAAGAATATGATTTGTAAAAAGAACTGGTGGTTGAAGCTGAAATCAATCGCCAGTTCTTTTCATATCATTACTTGTCTGAGAGTACCTCTCCAGTCGATCCCCTCTCAATTAATTTTGCATGTAACAGAAGTGTTCCGATGGATACTTGATTCATCAGGCTGTCCAGAGCATAGTAAGCACTTTTGCCAAGCTGGATCCGTTCCTGGCGGATGGTAGTCAGCGGCGGGGAAGTATATGCGCAGATCGGGAGATCATCAAACCCGATGATGCTGATCTCGTCCGGAACTTTGTATCCGAGCTGCTGACACTGGATCATCGCGGCATTGGCGATCAGATCATAGCTGCAGATGATGCCGGTGATCCCCATGTCTAAAAGCCTGGGCAGATGTTTTTCCATACATTGAGTGATGTAGTAGGAACTTCCTGTGCAGGTCGGATCGGACTTCAGGCCGTTTTGCTTCAAAGCGTGGAAAAATGCTTTGTGGCGGACCTGCATGATATGAGAACCAAGAGCGCTGCTCAAATATCCGATTTTTTTATGTCCCAGTTTTTTTAAATGGGAGACGGCGAGTTCCATGCCTTCGTTGTTGTCGATTCCGACATATGCCATATTCGGATTTGCAATAATATAGTTGTCATACAGAACGGTCGGTGTTCTGCTGGTCTGAAAATCTTTCATCCACGGATCATTCAACGAAAATCCAACGACAAAGGCTCCCAGATACTGGTTCTGCAGCATAAAAACATCGTACGGGGTGCTTTTCTGCAGTTTTTCAGTAGTATCTACAATATCTACGGTATAACCGGCAGGTTCTGCAAGTTGGCGGAAGCCGAGCAGGATTTCGTATCCAAATTGATGTGACTCTTTGTAATCTACGTTTTCAATCAGAATACAGAGTTTTTTCTCCGCAGCCTTCTGGCGGCGAATTTTTGTATATCCCATTTCAACAGCTGTTTCCAGTACGGTTTTTTGTAAAGTTTCGCTGATATCAGGTGCACCGTTTAAGGCTTTGGAAACAGTGCCTTTTGAGATATTCAGACGATCAGCGATATCCTGTAATGTAGCCATTGGGGCTCCTTTCTGCGTCCTTTTTTCGTTACTGTTCACAGTAACCTTTTTTCATTATATAGAAAAAAAGTGAAAAATGCAATGAATATCCATGGAAAAAGAGAATGAGTTTCGGGAAGTTTCTTGTTTGCAAAAACATGGATTGTTGAAAGTGAATAAAAATACAGGACAAAAACTATGAAAAACATAGAAAATAAAGAGTACTATACGTTGTTAGGATTGACGAAACAGGGAAAAAATGATATCATCATCATATACGAAATAATACGAAACAAAAATGAAAGGTGAGGGAACATGAAGAGAAGAGTTTGTGCAGTTGTGGAAAACACTCTGTATTGTATATAACGGCAGTGAAAAACAGCAGGAAGTGAAACTTTTGAAAGGGACATGGGAAGTTCTTGCAGACGGAGAGGACAGCTTTTTATGGAAACATCCACAGATTGCAGCGGAACATATGAAAGTTTCTCCGGTCAGTATTTTGATACTTGGAAAAAAGGAAGAGAGCAGGTAAAGTGTGATGAAATGGATGTATGGAAAACAAGACTGGAAAACAAGAGAGCGGGGACTGGAAAACTGTTATTTGATGACCAACGGACTGGGGGGATTTTCCTCCATGACGATGACGGGGGCAGTGTCAAGAAATGACCATGCACTGTTGATGGCCTGTACAACAGCGCCAAACTGCAGATACAATATGATACACCGCTTAAAGGAAGAACTTCTGACAGAAACAGGAGACGTGCTTACACTGTCCACACAGGAGTTTGAGGAGCAGACACCGGAGGATGGATATCTTCATCTGGCGGCATTTTCCTATGAAGATACTCCGATCTGGAGATTCCTTGTAAATGGTGTGGAGATCAAAAAAGAGATTGGAATGCCACAGGAAGAAAATACAGTGGCGCTTCGTTATGAAATCAAAAACCGCAGCAGCCGGAATGTGGAATTTGTGCTGACTCCATTTTTCCAGTTCGTACCAAAGGGAGCCGATCTCTTGCCGGATCAGGAAATCGTATTTACAAAAGGAGCAGTGGAAAGTGAAGGAATGACACTGCATCTTCGTACAAACGGAATGATAAAAGAGATCGCAGAGACAGAGGAAGTTTATTTTTACCGCTATGATGTCTGTGACGGACGCAGGGCGTATGGACACGCAAGAGCCAACCATCAGATCCGTCTGCAGGCAGAGGCTGGAAAACAGGTGGTCCTGGAAGTAGTCTATGAGATGGAACCATCAAAAAACAGTGCACAGACGATCATTGAGCAGACGAAAGCAGACAGAAAACAGCTGGAGGAAACAGCCGGATTTACTTCGGAGGCTGGGAAAATGCTTTCAAAAAGTGCCAGACAGTTTGTTTCAAAACGGGAATCCACGGGGGGAGATACGATTTTGGCAGGATATCCGTTTTTTGAAGACTGGGGCAGAGATACGATGATTGCACTTCCGGGAATCTGCATTTCTACCGGACAGTTTGAGACTGCAAAAAGGATTCTGCGCACCTTTGCACAGAATGAGAGAGACGGTCTGATGCCGAATCTGTTTCCAGAGGGAGGAAACGAACCGCTGTACAATACAGTCGATGCGGCACTGTTGTTTATCAATTGCGTGTATTTGTATTATGAAGCAACAAAAGATATGGAGTTTGTCCGGGAAGTGTATCCGGTGATGGAGCGGATCATGGATGGATATCAGAGCGGGACAAAGTTTGGGATCCACATGGATACAGACGGGCTGATCTGTGCAGGGGAAGGGCTTGCTCAGGTGACCTGGATGGACGTACGTGTGGGAGAGATTCTGCCGACTCCAAGACACGGAAAGCCGGTGGAGATCAATGCCTACTGGTACAATGCCTTAAAAATTATGGAAACATTTACAGAAGAAGCAGAAACAAGCAGATACTACGCGCAACTGGCAGAAAAGGTAAGGGATTCGTTTACAGAAAAATTCTGGATGTCGCAGAAAAATTGTCTGAAAGACCTGGTTTCCGGAACAGAGGCAGATACCCAGATCCGCTGCAATCAGATCTGGGCACTCTCCATGCCGTTTACGATGCTGGAGCCGGAAAAAGAGTGGAAGATAGTGGAAACTGTTTTTGAAAAGCTGTATACTTTTTATGGGATGCGTACACTGGAAGAAGCAGATCCGGAATTTCATCCATACTATGAAGGAGCGATGGAAAAGCGGGATATGGCATACCATCAGGGCACTGTATGGACGTTCCCACTGGGGGCTTACTATCTGGCGTATCTCAAGGTTCACGCATACAGTGAACGCGCAAAACAGGACGTAAAAGAGCAGCTGGAAGTTCTGGAGTGCGCACTTAAGGAAGGGTGCATTGGACAGCTGCCGGAAATCTACGACGGGAAAAACCCGGTGTCTTCCAAAGGCTGTTTTGCACAGGCATGGAGTGTCGGAGAATTGCTCCGTGTACATGAACAGATTGAAAAAAAGAAGAAATAGAACATGGAATCTGAAAGGAGAATGACAATGGAAAAAGAATTAGAGCAGATGTTACAGACAGTTTGCAGCAAAGGAATAAAAGAGGCATCCAGTGAAGAGATCTACGCAGCGCTTCTTCAGTGGTCCAAAGAAAAAATGAATGGTATGAAACACAACGAGGGAGACAGAAAACTGTACTACATTTCCGCAGAATTTCTGGTGGGGAAACTCTTGTCCAACAACCTGATCAATCTGGGTGTATTTGAAGAAGTCAGAGAAGTGCTGAAAAAACACGGACACGATCTGACAGAGATTGAAGAAGTAGAATTGGAACCATCTCTTGGAAACGGAGGACTGGGACGTCTGGCAGCATGTTTCCTGGATTCCATCGCAACACTCGGACTCAATGGAGACGGTGTGGGACTGAACTATCACGACGGATTATTCCTTCAGAAATTTTCTGACAACAAACAGTGGGAAGAGAAAAATCCATGGATCACAGAAAAGAGCTGGCTGACAAAAACAGATGTGAGTTTTGAGGTTCCGTTTAAAGATTTTACCCTGAAATCTACCATGTATGACATTGACGTACCGGGATATCAGAGCGGCTGCAACAAACTGCACCTGTTTGATCTGGACAGTGTAGATGAGAGCATCATTGGAAATGGAATCCAGTTCGACAAACAGGAGATCCATAAAAACCTGACACTGTTCCTCTATCCGGATGACAGTGATGAAGCAGGACAGCTTCTGCGTATTTATCAGCAGTATTTCATGGTCAGCAATGCAGCACAGCTGATCCTCAAAGAAGCCGAGGATCGTGGGGTGAATCTGTATCACCTGCATGAGCATGTGTGCATCCAGATCAATGATACACATCCGACTATGGTCATTCCGGAACTGATCCGTATCCTGACAGAACAAAAAGGATTTAATATCGATACTGCAGTGGACGTGGTGAGCAAGACTTGTGCGTATACAAACCATACTATCCTGGCAGAGGCGCTGGAAAAATGGCCGATCTCTTATCTGGAGAAAGTGGTACCGCATCTGATGCCGATCATCCGCGAACTGGATCGAAGAGTGAGAAGAGATTTCCACGATCCGAGAGTGTATATCATTGATGAGATGGACCGCGTGCACATGGCACACATTGATATTCATTTCGGATATGCAGTAAACGGTGTGGCAGCGCTTCACACAGAGATTTTAAAAGAATCTGAGCTGAAACCCTTCTACGATATTTATCCGCAGAAGTTCAACAACAAGACCAACGGAATCACATTCCGCAGATGGCTGGTACACTGCAATCACAATCTGGCAGAGTACTTAAAAGAACTGATTGGACCTGGATATATGGAGAATGCAGAAGAACTGGAAAAACTTCTGGCATATCAGGATGATGAGAATGTTCTCGCAAAACTGAAAGAGATTAAAAAAGAAGCAAAAGCAGAGTTAAAGAAATATCTCAAGATGACACAGAATGTGGAGATTGATGAAAATTCTGTATTTGATATCCAGATCAAACGTCTCCATGAGTATAAGAGACAGCAGATGAACGCACTGTATGCGATCTACAAATACAAAGAGATCAAAAAAGGAAATCTGCCGAAACGTCCGCTCACAATGATCTTCGGAGCAAAGGCAGCTCCGGCATATACGATTGCCAAAGATATCATTCATCTGATCCTCTGCCTGCAGCAGCTCATTGACAATGATCCGCAGGTAAGCCCATATATGAAGATCGTGATGGTAGAAAACTACAATGTGACAAAAGCAGAGAAGCTGATCCCTGCATGTGATATTTCCGAGCAGATTTCGCTGGCATCCAAGGAAGCCTCCGGAACAGGAAATATGAAATTCATGCTCAACGGCGCCGTGACACTTGGAACAGAAGACGGAGCAAACGTAGAGATCCACCAGTTGGTAGGGGATGACAATATTTATATCTTCGGAGAAACATCAGAAAAGATCATCAAGCTGTATGAGACAGGAGAATACTGTTCCAAAGACATCTATGAGAATGATCCGCTGGTAGAAGAGCTGGTAGACTTTATTATCAGTAAAGATTTGATCCGCATCGGAGATCCGGTGAACCTGGGACGTCTGTACAAAGAAATCGTAGGCAAAGACTGGTTCATGGCACTTTTGGATGTGAAAGATTATATCAGAACAAAAGAGCAGATGCTTTCTGATTACGAAGATGAAAAAGCGTGGGAGAAAAAAATGCTGGTGAACATTGCCAAAGCCGGATTTTTCTCTTCCGACAGAACGATTGCAGAGTATAACAGAGACATCTGGCATCTGTAGGATATGGCAAAAGCAAAAGGAGAGAGTAAAATGAGAAAAACAGGAATTTTGATGCCTGTATCTTCCCTCCCGTCCCGAACGGGAGTGGGAGAGATGGGGGCAGAAGCATATCATTTTCTGACATTGTTAAAAGAAAGCGGTGTGAAGATCTGGCAGATTTTGCCGATGAATCCGGTGGGATACGGAAACTCCCCGTATCAGCCATATTCTTCCTGTGCAGGGGATGAGCTATATATCAGTCTGGATACGCTGTATGAGGAAGGGCTGTTAAAAGAAAGACCAGAAGGGTTTCACGAATATGCGACGAAAGTCGATTACGATGCTGTGCGTCTGCACAAAGAGCCTTATTTAAGAGAAGCTTTTCAGGCATTTCTTACAAGTGGCGGTTGTGAGACAAAAGACTATCAGGAGTTTGCAGATCAGAGCTGGGTATATGAATATGGTGCTTTCCGTGCACTGAAAAAGGCAAACGGGGGATGCTGCTGGAATGAATGGAAACAGGAAGATAAAATGTGGCCGGATGCGAGAACGGATTTGGCGCCTGAGTTAGAAACAGAAGTGCAGTATCATATGTTTTTACAGTATGTATTTTTCAGTCAGTGGATGAAACTGAAAGAAAAGGCCAATGCGTATGATATTCAGATCATGGGAGATGTGCCGTTTTATGTGGGGGTAGATTCTGTGGACGTGTGGGCAGCAAAAGACAATTTCCTTCTGGATACAGACGGAAGGCCGATCTTTATTGCAGGAGTTCCGCCGGATTATTTCAGTGCTACCGGTCAGAGATGGGGCAATCCAATCTACAACTGGGAATATTTAAAAGAAAACAACTATCAGTTCTGGGTGGACCGGATCGGATACAGCAGCAAGCTGTTTGACATTATCCGGATCGATCACTTCCGGGCGTTTGACACCTTCTGGAAAATTCCGGCAAGTTGTCCGACAGCTGTGGAAGGCGAGTGGATTGAGGCGCCGGGATATGAAGTGATCGACACGCTCAAAGAGAAGATCCCGGGTGTAAATCTGGTGGCGGAAGATCTGGGAGATCTCAGACCGGAAGTACTGGAATTGAAGGATCACTATCATCTGAAAGGCATGAAGATCCTTGTATTTTCGATTGAGACAAAAGGAAAATATGCATATGACAGCTTCCGCGATGTAGAAAATATGATCGTGTATACAGGAACGCATGACAATGATACTTTGATGGAGTGGTATCATAATCTGACCTGCGCGGCGAAGCGTAAAGTGCGCAGATTTCTCACACGTGAGGGAATCAGACAGGGAAGTGTCAAAGACCGTCTGCTTGCTTATACATTAAAGAGCAAGGCAGAATATGCGATTATTCCGATGGCGGATATTTTAGGGCAAGGAAAAGAAGGGCATCTGAATACACCGGGGACAGTCGGTTCTCCGAACTGGGAGTGGAGAATGCCGGACTTTACACTTGCCGGGAAAGAACTGAAACGATATAAAAATCTGATCACATTCCGGAACTAAAGGAGAGACAACATGCAATTTGCTGGAATTTTTCATAAAACATCAGAACAGATGAGTTATGCGTTAAATGAAAATGAGCTGATCGTAAACTTAAGAACAGGATATGATGTCAGACGGGTCTTCATTCATTATGGAGATCCGTTTGAATCGGGAATCCTTGGCGGAAACGAGAAATGGACCGGAAAGAGAGAGGAAATCTGTTTTAAGAAACGTTTGCGTCACCAGCTCTGGTGGACAACGACATTGGTTCCAAAGTATAAACGCTGCAAATATTATTTTGAATTACATACAGAGGAAGAAGTCTGGTATTATTTTGAGGATGGATTTCTGACAGAAGAACAGATGCAGATGGATGGAAGGATGCTGCAGTGCTTTACCGTACCGTGGATGAATCCTGCGGATATTAATGTGACGCCAGACTGGGTCAACGAGACAGTATGGTATCAGATTTTTCCGGACCGGTTCTGCAGGGGAGCAGATACGAAGGAAGAGGCCGGTGTGACGAAGTGGCGCACTGGTACTGTGACCAATGAAGAGAGGTTTGGCGGAAATTTAAATGGAATCCGGGAAAAAATTCCTTATCTGGAAGGGCTCGGAATCACGGGAATCTACCTGAATCCCATTATGAAAGCAGAATCCAACCACAAATATGACACCACAGATTATACGGTGATCGATCCTCATTTTGGAACGGAGGAAGAATTTAAAGATCTGGTAGAAGAGGCACATCAGCATGGGATTCGGATCATGGTGGATGCCGTGTTCAATCATTGTGGAAGAAAGTTTGCACCATGGCTGGATGTTCTGGAGAAAAAAGAAAAATCTGCGTATGCAGACTGGTTTATGATCCATGACTGGGAAACAGTCGAAAAACGGGCAGATACGAGAGACGGACGGTTTTATTCATTTGCATTTACTGATGGAATGCCAAAGCTGAATACAAATAACGAAGAAGTAATTCAATACTTCTGTAAAATATGCGAAGACTGGATCCGCAAATTCGATATTGACGGAATCCGGTTTGACGTGGGAAATGAAGTTTCCCACCGTTTTCTGAAAAAAATCCGGGAGCATTTAAAACAGATGAAACCGGATCTGTACTTACTGGGTGAAATCTGGCATGATGCAAGTCAGTGGCTTCTGGGAGATGAGTACGATTCTGTAATGAACTATCCTCTGATGAGCGGAATCCATGATTTCTTTTTAGATCGGGGAATGGAAAAAGAAGAATTTGAGTATATGGTGAACCGCTGTTATACGATGTATATGCAGCAGAGCAACAATGTGATGTTCAATCTTCTGGATTCTCATGACACGCAGCGTCTGATGAGTCGGTTTGATGATCTGGATCTGTTTTACCAGCAACTTGCCGTGTTGTTTACAATGCCGGGAAGTGCCTGCATTTATTATGGAACAGAGATTGCAATGGAAGGCGGTTTTGATCCGGACTGCCGCAGATGTATGCCGTGGCAGGAACTGGATTCATCCGAAAACCAGGAAAAAATCCAGATCATGCAAAAGCTGATCGCAATGCGGAAACAGGAAGCAGCCTGCAAAAGTCTGTATTTCCATTTTCCGAATGAGTATGAGAAGAGACGTCTTGTGGAGTATATCAAACTGGATCAGGACGGCAATCAGCTGGAAGTACTCTTAAACTGTTCTGAGGAATCGGTATCAGTAAAAGAAGAGGGAGAAGTTTTGTTTTCCCGCAGATTTGAGCAGGGTGTATTGAAGAAAAACGGAACTTTGATCAGAAGAAAGAAATAAAGGAGAACGTCAATGGAAGGGACAAGAAAAGAACACTGGTGGAGGGATGCGGTGATCTATCAGATTTATCCACGCAGTTTTCAGGACAGCAATGGAGATGGGATCGGAGATCTGCGAGGGATCATTCAGAGACTGGATTATTTAAAAGAGCTGGGAATCGATGCGATCTGGCTGTCTCCGGTCTGCAAATCCCCGCAGGATGACAATGGATATGACATCTCTGATTATCAGGATATCGATCCTATGTTCGGAAGTCTGGATGACATGGAAGAGCTGATAAAAGAAGCCAAAAAGAGAAATATCCGGATTATCATGGATCTTGTGTTAAACCATTCTTCTGATGAGCATCGCTGGTTTCAGGAGGCAAAGAAAAGCAAGGATAACCCGTACCATGACTATTATGTCTGGAGAGATGGGAAAGAGGGCGTGTATCCGAATGATATGAGATCCGTATTTGGGGGATCTGCCTGGGAATGGGTGCCGGAACTGGAACAGTACTATTTTCACCAGTTTTCGGTAAAACAGCCGGATCTGAACTGGGAGAATCCAAAAGTGCGCCGTGAGATCTATGACATGATCCTCTGGTGGATGGAAAAAGGAGCGGGCGGATTCCGTCTGGATGTGATCGATCAGATCGCCAAGGAGCCGGATCAAAAGATCACAAACAACGGACCGAGACTCCATGAGTTTATTCAGGAACTGAGCAGGGAAACATTCCAAAAGGGAGATCTGATCACAGTAGGAGAGGCATGGGGCGCAGATATTGAACGCGCCAAATTGTACAGCAATCCGGATGGAAGCGAGTTTTCTATGGTGTTCCAGTTCGAGCATATTGGTCTGGATCAGCAGGAAGGAAAGTCGAAATGGGATGTGGCGCCGCTTCCAGTAGTGAAATTAAAACAGGTGCTTGCAAAATGGCAGAGAGAACTGCACGGATGTGGATGGAACAGTCTGTTCTGGAACAATCACGATCTGCCAAGAATCGTGTCCCGTTGGGGAAATGATCAGAAATACCGCGTGGAATCTGCAAAGATGCTTGCTACCTTGCTGCATGGAATGCAGGGAACTCCTTATATCTATCAGGGAGAAGAACTTGGTATGACAAATGTGCGCTTTGCAGATATCAGCCAGTATCAGGATATTGAGACACTGAATATGTACAAAGAGCGTCTGGATGAAGGATACAGCAAGGAAGAAATCATGCACTCCATTTATGCAAAGGGCAGGGACAATGCAAGAACGCCGATGCAGTGGAGTGGTGAGGTGAATGCAGGATTTACAAAGGGAACCCCATGGTTGGAAGTGAATCCGAATTACACGAAGATCAATGCCGAGTCGGAACTATCCGATCCTGATTCTGTATTTTACTATTATCAGAAGCTGATCCGGCTGAGAAAAGAATATTCCGTGTTTGTAAACGGAGAGTTTACACTTTTGATGGAAGAAGATCCGCAGGTGTTTGCCTATATAAGAAAAGAAGGCGATACAGAAGTTCTGGTATGTGCAAATTTCAGTGAAACACCGGCAGCGTGCGATCTTTTGAGCGAATGGAAAGACGGAGAGGTACTGATCTGGAATTATAAGGAAAAAGGAGAGACTGGGGTGCTCAGACCTTATGAAGCAATGATGATCAGAAGATAAATAGAAAATACATATTTGAGAGGGGGAGGAATCTTCCTCTCTTTTTACGTAATAAGAAACGATGGAGTTTTCAAGGTGAAAAACGAATTTCAACTTTCTCTTTTTAAATAATCATGTTATAATGCAGAAAAGCATAAAAATTCTGGTTTTCTAAGCGGAACCATACCGCATCTTTTATTCTTATAGCATATCGGAAAATCTCTATGCTTTGATTTCAATCTAAAACAGCAGAGAGGTTTGAGAGAAAGATGCCGTATTGGAAAGCCTCCTGCAGCTATTTTCATTCAAGGAGGTATTTATATGAACCAGACAACACAGATGCAGCCCGTAAACAGACTGTACAAATCGAGGATTTTTGCCATGCTCTACAGTGACAGGAAAGATCTGCTCGATCTGTACAATGCGGTCAGTGGAAAACATTATGAAGATCCGGAATTGTTGGAAATCAATACACTGGAAAATGCAATCTACATGTCGATGCATAATGATCTGTCCTTTCTCATTGATTCCAGACTTTCCCTGTATGAGCATCAGTCCACCTACAGTCCCAACCTGCCCTTGCGGTATTTGTTTTATATCTCGGATTTGTATTCCGGGATGACAAAAGATGAAAACCTGTATGGTACGAAATGCATTCAGATCCCGACTCCGCAGTTTGTGATCTTTTACAATGGAAGTCAGGAACAGCCGGATCGAAAAATTTTAAGATTGTCTGATGCGTATTGCGTCAAAGAAGAACATCCCGCATTGGAGCTGACTGCGGTGATGCTGAACATTAACCGCGGGCATAATGAGAAGTTGAAGGAAATGTGCAAATCTCTGAAGGATTACTCGGAATATACAGCAAGAGTGCGGGAGTACGCCCAGGTAAAGCCGGTGGAAGAAGCAGTGGAACAGGCAATCAGTGAGTGTATTCGGGAAGGGATCATGGCAGAGTTTTTGAAACAAAACAGAGCGGAGGCGAAACAAGTGAGTATTTATGAATATGATGAGGAAAAGCATATGCGGCAGGAGCGGGAAGCGTCCTGGGAAGAGGGCAAATTGGAAGGGAAAATTGAGCTTCTTAGAATGCAGATTCAAAAGAAACTGGTAAAAGGAAAATCTATTTCTGAGATTTCAGAGGAACTTGAAGAAGAGGAAGAGGTTATTGCAGAGATGATCCGGGAAATGGGAGAAGAGAGGGCAACGGGCAAAGAAGAACAATAGAAAATACATATTTGGGGCTGTCGGGAATTAACCGATAGCCCCTTGCTAACTTGGATTGCGTTGGTGTTTATACAAAAGATAAAGAACAACTCGAAAAATATAATCTTTTACCGGCTAAAGTCATGTTAGAGATAGCAGACCAAAAGTCTGTGAAAGGGTTAGGATATATTGGCGGAGTAATGGGACCGAAAGAATTTACGGACAGTAAATCTTATGTTGTTCAGATGCTTTGTTCCGGCAAACACAAAATTTCTTATGTAGAACCTACTCTTGTGTATGGAAACGGACGCAATGATATCGTGTTTAGCTCGTACAAACTGTCTGTTTTGTGCGAGCTTTTTTCATAGCTGCAGTTTTCTGTTGTAAAAGATGTTGTTATCCGCCATATTATGCAGAAATCCGGTTCTTGACTTTGTGTGGTAAAATGTAGAAAAAGGAGGGAACAGCATGAAAAACGGAACAGAACATGATATGACACAAGGAGCAGTGGCCGTTCCTCTGATTGGCTTTACGATACCACTGGTACTCGGTAATTTTTTTCAACTTTTTTATAATGCAGCGGATTCCATCATTGTAGGTCGATACGTGGGGGAGCGTGCATTGGCAGCAGTCGGAACATCCACACCGGTGATGAATCTTGTCATCCTTTTGATCAGCGGTCTTTGTATGGGGGCAAGTATTTTGATGAGTTCCCAGTTTGGAGCGGGAAATTATGAACAGTTATCCCGTCAGATCAGTACCACATTGTTGTCCGGCTGCGGATTTTCAATCGGTTTTTCCGTGCTGACAATCTTGGTGTCAGAACCATTGCTTCGGCTGATACAGGTACCGAAGGAAGTGATGCCGGATGCGCTTGCGTATCTCAGGATCATTTTTATCGGAATTTTGTTTACGTTTATTTACAATTTTCTTGCCAATACACTTCGGGCACTGGGCGATAGTAAAACGCCGCTGTATTTTCTGGTTGCCAGTGCAATTTTAAATGTGCTCGGAGATCTGCTTTTTGTGGCAGTATTTGGATGGGGCGTGGCGGGAAGTGCCATTTCAACGGTATTAAGTGAGGCCAGCAGCTGTCTTTTTTGTGCGTTGTATATCAGGAAGCGGGTTCCGCTTTTGTGCCTGGGAAAGCGGTGGTTTGTGTTTGATAAAAGTTTGATGAAAAAGACTATTAGTTATGGAAGCACCAGTGCCATGCAGCAAGTCTGCCTTCAGATTGGAAAGACAATCATTCAGGCAGTGGTCAACACCCAGGGAGTCAGTGTAATGGCAGCATTTACGGCAGTAAACCGCGTGGATGATTTTGCGTATATTCCTCAGCAGAACATCGGGCATGCCATGACGACTTTTATTGCCCAGAATAAGGGGGCAGGCAAAAAAGAAAGAATCCGCAGGGGACTTCAGAGTGGAATCGGGATTGAACTGGTATATGGTCTGATCTTGCTGGTTCTGATGTATTTTGGTGCAGAGAAGATTATGGGATTGTTTACCTCTCAGGAAGATGCACAGGTGGTGACTCTGGGAAAGTCTTATCTGCATCTGGTTTCCTGGATGTATATTCTTCCGGCGATAACGAATGGGATTCAGGGATTTTTCCGTGGCATGGGAGATCTGAAGGTGACACTGTACAGTACTTTTATGAATATGGCAGGACGTGTGCTGGCAGTCATTGTGATGTTTCTGGTATTCCACTTTGGATTTGTAAGCCTTGCATGGGCGAATCTGATCGGGTGGATCGTGATGCTTCTTTTTGAAATCCCTCTTCTGATGAGACAGTTAAAAGAGTTGAGAAAATAAAGACGCAGAAAGAAAATAGGAGTGTGAGAGTGAAGACAGATGCTCAATCAAGATAATCTGTCTTTTTTCTATTTCGGAATAGAAAATATGCACAAAAAAATAAGAAAAAAATCTATGATTTATACAAAGAGTATAAAATGAATTGACAGTGAAAAAATCATATGCTATATTTAAGCCAACTTAATGATGCTGTTGTAAAATAAGAGTTGTAAGACTCTATATATTTTACAACAAAAATGAACCGGTTCATTTTTAGGAAGAAAAGAGGAGAAATAGCATGAAAAAGAAAAAAGTAATGAGTGTTGTATTGGCAGCGATTATGACCGTAGGACTGTTGAGTGGATGTGGTACATCAAAGGAGTCTGACAGTAAAGAAGGGGAACAGGTGACTTTAAATTATTGGACATGGTTTCCAAGCACAGATCAGATCGAAGAGACGGTGAAAGCGTTTGAAAAAGAAAATCCCGATATTAAAATTAACATGACTGTGATGGAGAGCAAGGCATTTCAGGAAAAAGTGCCGTTAGCTTTAAGCACAGAAGAGGATATTGATGTAATTGGGGTTCAGCCATCGGCATTTGCAGAAGAAGTACAGGATTATCTGGCTAATTTGGATGAATTAATGCCAGAGGCTGCAGGAGAGGATTGGAAAGAACTGTATTCAGAAAAATGTCTGGAGCAGGGAAATCATTTGACAAGTGGGGATACAAAAATGCTTGTGCTGACAAATTCAGGCTCCATGATTGGATATTATAATGCGGCACTTTTAAAAGAGTTGGGATGCGATGTTCCAAAAACAATCGAAGAATATAAAGTGGCTGCAGAAAAGTTAAAAGAAAAATATCCGGATAAATATGCAGGGGTATTTGCAGGAAAAGACGCGTGGGTGATGGATGAAATGATGCTTACTGTATTGGGACAGCAGGGAGATTACTATAATCAGTGGAGATATGACGGAGCAGATGTAGACAGTAAAGAATATAAAATGGCATTTGAAGGATTTAAAAAATTCTTTGATGAAGGTATTTTTACAAAAGATACATTAGATTTAGATTATGCAAGTGCAACGGAAGAGTTTACCAATGGAAATGCGCTTGTGTATTATATGGGATCGTGGGAATCTCCACTTCTTTCAAAACAGTTGAGAGAAAAGAATGGAATTGAACTTGAAGATGTTGGTGCGATGGCATTGCCGATTGTGGAGAAGGATGGAACAGCATCTGTCAGATCTTATATTGATTCTGGAATTGGAATTGTAGACTATTCAGAGAAAAAAGAAGCAGCTGCAAAATTTGTGGCATATTTGACACTTGGAGAAGGTGCAGATATTTTTGGAAAACAGCTGACAGGGACTTCGGCAAAAAAAGAATTTTCAGTAGATGAAAGCCTGTTTGCCTCAGATACAGCAAAGCAAGGGTGGGATACCGTTGTAGAGTTAATCAACAACGGAACAGCGGACAGAAATAATGTTTCCGGATATTCAGATATCGAAGGGGCAGAAGTGCAAAGTTATATCAATGGTACGAAGACGGTAGACGAGGCATTGAAAACTTGTCAGAAAGAGTGGACCAGCGGAAAATATTAGAAATCATGATTAGAGGGCAGGAAAATGGCAGAATTAAACAAATTAAACAAGAAGAGCCAGAAAAGAAATAACAGGGCGGGGTTTTTATTTCTCCTGCCCTTGATAGTGATATTTATCGGGCTGCTTGGATATAGTTTTTATTTTTTGAGCGTAAACAGTTTTCGTGACGTTACGATTACCTTCAGGCATACAGAGTTTACCGGACTTGCTAATTATAAGACGGTTTTGACAGATTTGAAATTTTGGCGTTCTTTGCTGAATACCTTTATTTTATCAGCGGCGAATATTTTTTGTGGATTGACATTTGGATTTTTCATTGCAATCGTTTTAAATTTCAAGATGAAAGGCAAGCGTTTTTTTCATGCATTGTTCTTTATTCCGTCCATGCTTCCGATTGCCTTGATGGCAGCAGTATTTAGCTCCATGCTGGAATATAAGAATGGAATTATCAATCAGCTGTTGCGAGGTGTTGGATTGGATGTACTGGCACAGAGATGGCTGGCGGATCCCAGACTTGCTATTTTTTCGGTGTGTTCTGTCTCTGTTTTTTTGATTGGAATTCCGATTATGTATTATACTGCAGATCTGACAACGATCAGTGACAGTGTATTAGAGGCTGCAACCATGGACGGAGCAAAGACACGGCATCAGTTGTTTCTGGTGATTTATCCGATGTTAAAAAATACACATAAAACAATTATCTTATCCATGCTTCTCGGGGGATTCCGTGAGATGGAAAGAGTGTTCCTGATGACGGATGGGGGTCCGGGAGGAAAAACGGAAATTATAGGAACTTATATTTATCGTGCAACGAGATCAGCAGGTTCGAATATTGGGTTGGTATGCGCAGCGGCAATTGTCGTTCTGATCGTGGCATTTTTGATTTCCTTTATTCAGCTGAGACTTACAGAAAAGAATGGATAGGAGGAATCAACGATGAAAAAGAAACAGGAAAAAATGCAGGATAAAGATCTGTTTTCGATCTCAAAAGGAAGCAGGAGAGGAATGGTCGTATTTTTAGTTTTGATGACACTGATCTGGATGATTCCTATTTATTCTCTGGTGAAAGATTCGTTAAAAGTAAATGGAATTCAGAACTATGTATATGTCTTGACCAATAAGATCAACGGAGTCCCTTTTTACCGGTATTTTATGAATTCTGCAATCAATGCAGTAGGTGCGTCGCTGCTGCTGGTGCTGATTTGTTCCTTTGCAGGCTTTGCCTTTTCTAAAATTGAGTTTACAGGAAGAAAATGGATTTATAGCATGGTAGTCATGTGTCTTGCAATATCAGGTCCAATTTTGATTATTCCGTTGTTTTACATATATAAGACAGCGCATTTGTATAACACACACTTAGCGGTTATTTTATCAGAATGTCTGATTACGATCCCGTTTGGAGTCCTTATGATGAAGAACTTTTTTGATGGCTTGCCGGGGGAATTGATGGAATCGGCAAATGTGGATGGAGCGAATATTGTACAGACCTATTTTAAAATTTATTTGCCTTTGGCAAAACCAGCTGTGATCAATCTGGTAGTATTGCAGTTAATGTGGTCATTTCAGGATTTTTTATTCCCGCTGATGTTTCTTACAAGGGATCAGGCATACACAACGACAGTTGCAGTAAATGCCTTTAAAGGCGCTTATGGAATGAGCGCGCAGAGCCTTGGACGATACAATGCGGCGTTGGTATTGATTTCGATACCGACAATTTTAATTTTTGTATTTGCACAGAAATATATTGTAAATGGAGTGACATCAGGAGCAGTCAAAGAATAGAGAGAAAGCGAGAAAAGAAATGAATACAACATTATGGTATGAAGCCCCTGCATCCTCTTTTTGTGATGCATTGCCAGTTGGAAATGGGAGTCTTGGGGCAGTTGTGTATGGTGGAGTGCCAGAAGAATGTATGTCATTGAATCTGGATACATTATGGTCAGGAACCGGAAGAAGAATGGAGCAGAAAATTGCCAAACATGTATTGGAAGATGTAAAAAAACAATGCGCACAAGAACATTATTTTGAGGCACAGAATCTGATCGAAAGGAAGATGCTAGGGCAATATAATGAGTCTTATATGCCTCTTGGAAGTTTTCGATACCATTATTATGGAATAGAGAATGTAGAAAATTACAGAAGAGAATTGGATTTAGAAGAAGCTGTTGTGCGAACAGAGTTTACGTGCGCAGGCCGGCAATATCAGTCGGAGGTGTTTGTATCAAATCCAGATCATGCGATGGTAGTGCATCTGGTATCAGAAACAAAAATGAAGATTGATTTTTGGCTGGAAAGTAAATTGCAGACAATCTCAACAATACAGCGGGAAAACAGCCAGATGATTTCTGGAAATGCACCAAGTCATGTAGATCCCAATTATGTAGAGAGTGAGAATCCAATTGTGTACATGCATCAGGAACTGGGAATGCCGTTTTGCTGTCAAATGCATGTGGACACAGTGGACGGAGATGTTTCTTGTGTGGACGGGAAAATACAAGTTCGCGATGCCAGAGAAATACGAATTTTAATTACAGCAGCCGATGGATATCGAAAAGGCAGTTATGATATGGATCCTTCTATAGAACATTGTTTTGCTTCCTGTGAACAGTATATGAATCGTGTGAAAAGCAGGACATATCAGCAAATCAGAAGTACACACAGAAAGGATTATCAGGCACTGTTTGAAAGGTCCAGATTTCAGTTAGAAACAGAGGGGCGGGAAGAGATACCCTTAAATCAAAGGCTAAAGAGGATCAAACGTGGTGAAACAGATTTGGGACTATATTGCTTATATTATCATTTTAACCGATATCTATTGATCTCCAGTTCCCGTCCCGGAAGTCAGCCGGCCAATTTGCAGGGAATTTGGAGTGAGAGTACCCGACCAGTGTGGAGCAGTAATTGGACGATCAATATTAATACAGAGATGAATTATTGGTCAGCTGGTATTTGTAATCTTTCTGAGTGTTTTGAGCCACTTTTGTGCATGTTGGAAGAAATGAGTGAAGCAGGAAAAGAAACAGCAAAGAATTATTTTCATTGCAGAGGATGGGTGGCAAATCACAATGTTGACATTTGGCGTCAGACAGAACCGGTTGCAGGTCTGGCGAAATATGCATACTGGCCGATGGGAGGAGTATGGCTGAGTGCACAGATTTTTGATTATTATAAGTATACGGGGAATCGGAATCTGCTGAAAAACAGAATTTATCCGGTTATGTCTGGTGCAGCCCGGTTTTGTCTGGACTGGTTAGAAGAAGGCGAAGATGGAAAATACAGAACACCGCTTTCTACTTCACCAGAAAATACTTTCTTGGACGAAGCAGGCAGGGAGTGTGCAGTAAGTGCGGGATCGACTATGGATTTGGCACTGATAAAAGAGCTCTTCCAAAATCTTAGCCTTGCAGCAGAAGTGCTGGAGATTCAAGACGATATAGTGGAAGAAGTCAGAAAAGTATGGATAAAACTTCCAGAATATCAGATTGGTCAATATGGACAAATTCAGGAATGGGAGAAAGACTTTCCGGAACAGGATCCGGGGCATCGCCATTTTTCAGGAGTAGTGGGATTTCATCCGGGGACAACCATCAATCCATATGATACACCAGAATTGGTAGAGGGAGTCAGGCGGTTTATTGAAAGAAGGCTTCAATATGGAGGGGGTCATATTGGATGGAGTTGTGCGTGGCTGATCAATTTGTGTGCACGCTTGGGAGATGGAAACAGCGCTTTGTTTTTTTTGGCCAACCTTTTGAAAAAATCGTCCTATGACAATTTGTTTGATTTGCACCCGCCATTGGGAGAAAGCAAAGGAGAAAGGGAAGTGTTTCAGATTGACGGAAATTTTGGAGCAGCCAGCGGGATAGCAAGTATGCTTTTACGAAGTTGTTATGGAATGATCGAACTTCTTCCTGCATTGCCGGATGCCTGGAAGTCAGGGCGTATGGAGGGACTGCTTGCGGAAGGTGGTGTAGAAGTCAGTATTGAGTGGAAGGATCATCAGCTTGTGTTGGCAGTGCTGAAGTCGTGCGTTTCACAGGAGATAGAAGTCAGATGCTGCGGTCAGAAATGGAAGATTCATTTACAGGAAAATGAGGAGAAAGTAATCAAAGGATAAAGAAAGGGGCTGTAAAAAAACTCCCCTAATAGAAAAATCGCCCAGACCGTGAAGTCTGAGCGATTTTTTGGTATAATGAATTATGCTACTAAATCAAAATACCAATAATAATTATACAGCTCGTCAGCTGAAATTACCATTAGAAATCGAAAAATTAATTGATATTTCTGATCCGGTATACACTTTTTGTGAGGTTATGGATCACATCGACCTATCAAGATATTTTGTAGAGAAAGGCTACAAAACAGGTCACCCAAGATGTGATGAACAAAAACTCCTTAAAGTAATACTGTTTGCTTTCATGGAAAAAAGTGTTTGTTCGCTGCGTGAAATTGAAAAACTATGCCGCAATGACATTCGTTACATGTATCTTCTCGATGAAATGAAAGCACCTACTTTTGCCACTTTCGAAAATCTTATCCGAAATGAACTGACTGCTTCCATAGAACAGATATTCATGGACATAAATGCATACATTTTTTCAAAAGATCATGTGGATTTGCAGCATACATACATTGATGGTACAAAAATGGAGGCAAATGCCAATCGTTATACATGGGTATGGAAAAAGTCCTGTATTAAAAATCGTCAGAAAATCTTTGATAAGATATCTATTCTGATTGATGCCATGAATCAAGAAGTACTTGGATATCTGGGACTAAAGCTTGAAAAGCGTGAAGAGTATGCAATCGATTATGTTTCTGAATTGTTGGAGATGTATAAGAAAGGAACCGGACTTGATGAAAATTTGTTTGTTTCCGGACGCGGACACAGAAAAAGCATTCAGCAAAAACAATACCAGGAACTGCAAGGCTATCTAAAACGTTTAAAAACCTATGCACGTCATATAGAAATCTGCGGGGATGAAAGGAACAGCTATTCAAAAACTGATCAGGATGCGACTTTTATGCGCCTGAAACGTGATTACATGGGAAATGACCAACTGCTCCCAGCGTATAACCTGCAGGCAGCCATCTGCGATGAGTACATTGCCGTAATCGATGTAAAACCTTATGCATCGGACATGGAATGCTTTGTGCCTTTGATGGAATAATTCAATCGTATATATGGTCATTATCCGAAATATCCGGTTGCCGATGCAGGATACGGTTCTTACAATAATTATCTTTATTGTGAAGAACACGGCATGGAAAAATACATGAAATTTACCATGTACAAAAAGGAAACGACGGACAAAAAATACCATGAAAATCCGTATCGTGCTGTAAATTTTGCAAAAGATGCAGATGGGAATCTCATATGTCCAAACGGGCAGAAATTTCTCTTCAAGAGAACACAGCATGTGAAATATAATAAATACGGAAGAACGGAAGAACTGTACGAATGCGAATCCTGTGAAGGGTGTCCTCATAAGCAGGAATGCTGCCCGAGGGCACACAAAAACCGGACAATCCGAATGAACCAGGAATTAACCGCTATCCATCAGGAAGTACGGAACAATCTTGAGTCCATACATGGAGCTCTTTTAAGAATGAATCGAAGCATTCAATCCGAGGGTACATTTGGTGTGTTAAAGTGGGATAAATCGTATAAAAGATTATTTCGGAGAGGCGAGAAAAATGTAATTCTCGAACTTACACTGATTTCATGTGGATTCAACCTTTATAAATATCACAACAAAAAGCAGCGGCAAATGAAAGTTGCTTAAAATTTAAGCGTGATTGGCTGAGGCTTATTAAGTGTACCATTTTTTCTACAAAAAGGTGCATGTATGAGCAGAAACGGGAAGATTCATACAAAGAAACGCCAGTTCCGGCAAATGCCGGTTCTGGCGTTTCTTAATCAGAGGCTTTTTTTACAGCCCCTTTCTTTATCCAGAGGGGAACAAATGCTGTCTGTGTAATGGAAGATTGGGGCATGGATCAGTGTCTTGGGGTAATCAGATTGATCACCCTGCATACGTCGGTAGAGCAATTTAGCCGCGGCAAGTCCCATTTCATCGGTTGGCTGTTCAGAAAAGGAAAGTGGAGGATTTACGATATTTACAAGAGGAAGATTGTCAAATCCAATGAGTGAAATGTCTTCTGGTATTTTCAGGTTCAAATTATTGATGGCAATGTAAGCGCCAATTTCCATATCGTAGTTGCTGATAAAAACAGCGGTGGGGGGATCTGGAAGCTTCGCAAGCTTCATCATTGCTTCGTATCCGCCTTCTGTTGAGTAATTTCCGCATTGAATATAATGTTTATAAATTGGAAGGTGGCACTCGCGTAATGCCTTCTCATATCCATTTAGTCTCTGTTGAGAGGTATAATGATCAATTCCTCCGGTAATAATTGCAATTTTTGTGTGACCAAGAGAGATTAATTTTTTTACGGGTTCATAGGAAGCGCGTTGATTGTCCAGAATGATCGTATCCGAGGGGTGATCTTTGATAATCTGGTCGACAACGATCAATGGAGTATGGTTATTCTGGATTAATTCAATCTGTTTTCCGGTGGAATCATAAGGAATCAAAATAATACCGTCTACCATGCGATCTAAAAGAAAGCGCGCTTTTTGCAACTCCATTGCTGCATCATTATGGCATTCACATACGATTACAGTATATCCTTTTGGCAAAAGATAGGATTCAATGGATGAAATCATAGAAGTACAAAAATTAGAAGTCAGCATGGGCAGTAATACTGCAACTGAGAAAGTCTGCGAATTGCGCAGTCCTTTTGCGATATTATTAGGCTTGTATTGCAGTTCCTGGATTGCCTGTTCAATTAACAGTCGATTGGTTTCTTTCACGGGATGACCATTGATATATTTGCTGACAGTTCCCAGTGAAAGACCGGATTTTTTTGCGACATCGCGAATTGTAGCTGCCATGTGTGAAATCTCCTTTTTTCATATCTTTTTTTATTTTAACATGAAAGCAGAAAAAGCACTACTGTTGTGTTTCGAAAAGCGGTGCAAAATACTCAATTCTGGTTGCTGTGATCTTGCTGCAAGCGTATAATAAAGAAGGAATACATCACAAAAGCTTAGTATGCAGTAGAAAGGAGCAGCTAGCAAACGTGATCGGGAAAAAGAATTTCGAAAAATTGTAGTGAAACATATTAAAAACCATTTGATTGAGGAGGGAAAAGTGATGAATACGGTAAAGATAAGAAATCTGGAGATCGGAAAAGGGATGCCGAAGATCTGTGTTCCGATAGTGGGTAGAACAAAACAGGAAATTTTGGAAAGCGCAAAGGAAGCCATTGTGGAACATCCGGATGTGGTGGAATGGAGAGCAGACTGGTATACAGAAGTGTTCCGATGGGAATGTGTGGAATATATGCTGCAGGGTATGCGTGAAATTTTAGGAGAAATTCCACTGTTGTTTACGTTTCGGACTCAGCAGGAGGGCGGAGAACAGGCAATAGAGCTGTTGGCATATCAGGAACTGAATGAAAGGGCAGCAGGTACAAAACTGGTGGATCTGATCGATGTAGAGTTGTCCTCAGGAGAAGAGACGGTGAAAAAGTTGATCAAAACAGCGCACGATCATCAAGTGAAAGCTGTTGTTTCCAATCATGATTTTGAAAAGACACCGTCTAAGGAAGAGATTGTGAAACGACTTCGTAAGATGCAGGAACTTGGTGCGGATCTTCCAAAGATCGCGGTTATGCCGCAGTGTAAGAAGGATGTACTGACACTGCTTACGGCGACAGAAGAGATGGCACATAGGTATGCAGATCGACCGATCATTACCATGTCTATGGCAAAAGACGGGGTTGTCAGCAGAATGTGTGGAGAGGTGTTTGGTTCAGCACTGACATTTGGAACCGCGGGAAAGGCTTCCGCACCGGGACAGATTGAAGTGGGAAAATTACGAGAGGTGTTGGAAATTTTTCATTAATGCGAGGGATATATGCGAATCAAAGCGAAAGAAATTGCAAAGGAATTGGGGCTTTCAGAGGCAACAGTATCGCTGGCGCTCAATGACCGTCCGGGTGTGAATGAAAATACCAAAAAGCGGATCCTGGAATGTGTCAGAGAAAAGCAGGAAAAATTACAGGAAAATTTTGAAATACAGAAAAAGATTGTTCATGGAAAAGTAATGATGCTCAACTATATCAAAAACGGGATTATTATGAAACGGAGCCAGGAACAGAATCCGATTATCGAAAAGATTCGGGAGACTGTAAAAAGGGAAGGATATACATTTGAATACCGATTGTTTCAAGAGCAGTTTGAGGAGATTGGAAATCTGATCTCTGAATGCAGGGAGAAGGATGTAAAGGGAATCTACATCATGGCGGCAGAAATGGGAAAATCAGATATTTATCCTTTTTTAGAACTTCAGATACCGATCGTAACAGGAGATAATCTGTTTTATGAAGAGGGAATCAATAGTTTTCTGATCGATAACCGGGAAGGAATCCGAAGAGGTGTGGATTACCTGGTAGATAAGGGGCATAGTAGAATCGTATATCTGGCAGAAGATATTGATATTTTCAATTTTCTCGAAAGAAGAGAAGCGTTTGTTCTGGAGATGGCAAAGAGGGAGTGTGGAGATGCATGCAATCGGATCAGGCATCTTGGCAGCAATGTAGAGGAAGCTGCTTTTTCTATGGGAAAATATCTGGATGAAGGGATGCGGGGAGTGACTGCGTTTATTCTGGAAAGTTCTGTCATTTCCATGGGGGTGATCAAAGCGCTTCTTGAGCGGAATATACGGATTCCAAGAGACATCTCTCTGCTTGGATTTGATGCAGTTGCACCAGTGGAACTTCCGGGATTTGAACTGACACTGATCAAAGGAACCCATACGAAACGTCACATAGCAGCAGTGAAGCATCTGCTCCGTTATATGGAAGACGAAAACGAAGAAATTATGAGAGTGTATTATAAGACCCGGCTTTCAGAAGGGGAAACAGTGTTCGATAAAACAAAATATATTTATGGGTGAAAAATATTTGATGACGGGTGTTTAAAGAAAATTTAAATACCTGTTATTTTTTTATAAATTTGAGGAGAGAATCAGAGGATATTGGAAGTGAAATCTGCAAAATAGCAGAAAAAATGAAAGGGGATTGAGAGTTTTTCTGTCAGATGTTATCTTGATTTTAGATAAAGAACGCGCGTTATGAGTTTACGAAAAGCAGGAGGAAGGATACCATGGCGAAGAAAAACTATGAGAAGCTCGCAAAGGAAATTGTCAGATATATTGGCGGATCAGAAAATGTAAATGCTCTGGTTCATTGTGCAACAAGGCTTCGATTTAAAGTAAAAAACATACAGAATGTAGATAAGAAAAAACTGGAGCAGTTGGAGGGAGTGATTACAGTACTTGACAGCGGTGGTCAGATCCAGGTTGTAATCGGGCAGCATGTAGCGGATGTATATGATACAATTTTTGAAGTTACAGACTTAAAAAAGGAGAATCCGAGTGATGCAGAGGAATCAGGGGAGAAAAAGAATCTCCTGAATACATTTATGGATACGATTTCTGGTATTTCTGGCATATACCGCAGCAAAAAAATTCAGAGCGAATGAGTTCGTGGCAGTGGGAGTTGCAGCGGCATTACTTTATCCGGATCGGACAGCTGCATATTCTGCCGGAGAGGCATTGACCTTTTTAAAAATTCCGGTTGTGCTGGTAAGCTATACTTCATCTGTAATCCCGATTGTGATTTCAGTATATGCACTTTCTAAACTGGAAAAAGGATTGAAGAAAATCGTCCCGACAGTATGCAAAACCTTTTTGACGCCGCTTCTCAGTCTGGCAATTATGGTGCCGGCAACTTATCTTGTGATCGGGCCGATTGCAGATACTGTAGGAAAAGCACTGGCTTCCGGATATACAGGACTGGTGGGATTGAATCCGGTTATTGCAGGGGGACTGCTTGGTCTGATCTGGCCGGCAGCAGTCATGTTTGGTGTACACTGGGGATTTGTTCCGATTGTTATGAATAATATTGCAGAGTATGGACGAGATACATTGTTTACCATCACCGGCCCCAATAATATGGCACAGGCAGGAGCTACACTTGGTGTATTCCTGAAAACAAAAGACAAATCAGTTAAGGAACTGGCAGGTCCGGCAGCGCTTTCGGCAGTTCTCGCAGGAATCACAGAACCTGCGATCTATGGAGTTACATTGCGGTTTAAAAGACCATTTTTCATCGGGGCGGTATTTTCCGGAATTGCAGGAGCTATCGTAGCTGCTGCAGGAACAGGAGCACCAACACTTCTTGGAACAAGCATTTTGACATTGCCGGGATATATCGGCGTCGGATTTGTCGGATTTTTAATCGCGTGTGCGATCGCCTATTTTGGATCTGCGATTGTAACGTATTTCTTTGGATATAGTGATGATATGCTTCCGAAAAAAGAAGAAAAGAAAGAAGAACCACAGGAAATTATTCCGGCAAAAGATGAAGCGCTTCTGGCGCCGGTCAGTGGAAAAGTAATTCCTCTTTCTGAGGTAAGAGATGAAGCGTTTGCGGGAGGAATCCTCGGACAGGGTGCGGCAGTAATTCCAGAAAATGGAGAAATCTGTGCACCGTGTGACGGAGTAATCAGTGTGATGTATCCAACCGGACACGCAGTAGGCATTAAATCAGATATCGGAGCAGAGATTTTGATCCATGTAGGCATGGATACGGTGACTTTAAATGGAAGCTGTTTTGCTGTAAAAGTGAAAGCCGGTGATTATGTGAAAGCAGGACAGCTTCTGGTCAGAGCGAATATTGAAGGAATCAAAAAGGAAGGTTTGGATATTACAACACCGGTCATTGTTGCAAATACAGCAGATTATATGCAAATTAAGACGGTAGCAGAGGAATCCGTGAAGAGCGGAGAAGTTCTGCTGAACTGTGTTTCCAAATAGAAACGAAAGGAGAGTATCATGAGCAGAGTAACAGTAAGTGAGGATAAAAGCACATTTTGTCGGGATAAAAAGCCGTTCTTTTATCTGGCAGATACCATCTGGAGTGCGTTTACAAATATAACCGAGGATGAGTGGATTTATTATCTGAAGAGACGCAAAGAGCAGGGGTTTAACGTTCTCCAGATCAATACAATGCCGCAGTGGGATCGTTGTATCTCGGATATCGGACTGTATCCCTTTGCGACAGCGGATGGACATCGGTTTGACTTTACAAAGTGGAATGAGGCGTATTATGAGCATGCGGTCAGAATGTGTGAACTGGCGGAAGAGGAAGGATTTCAGTTGGCGCTGGTGGTGCTCTGGTTAAATTATGTGCCGGGAACATGGGGGAGCAAGGTTACGGATTGTAATGTGATGCCGAAGGAATTCGTTAAAACATATACAGAAAAGATTGTACATGTTTTTGATCGATTTGAGCCGATTTACATTGTAAGCGGAGATACAGATTTTGATACGCCGGAAGCAGTGTCCTATTATCGGGATGCACTGGATGTTTTATGTGAAAAAAGTCCGCATACATTGAAAACGATGCATATCAAACGGGGATATGATTTTCTTCCGGAAGAATTTTTGGAAAAACTGGATTTTTATATGTTCCAGTCCGGACATAATCGGGAAGGGCAGGATATGGCATATGTTCTTCCAGAAAATTTCCGTAAGAAATATCCGAAAAAACCATTGATCAATGCAGAACCATGTTATGAACAGATGGGGTTCCGCAGAAAAATATATGGTCGTTTTCAGGCAGAAGATACCAGAAAAGCAGCATGGAGCAGCATTTTGTCCGGGGCTTGTGCAGGGGTGACTTATGGAGCTCATGGAATCTGGAACTGGCAAAAACTGAACAAACCCGCAAATCCAATCCTTGGAGAAGGATTTGACGCACCGTTTCCATGGAATGAAGCACTACAGTTTCCGGGAGCGTGGGATTATGGAATGATCCGTCAGCTTCTTGATGAGCTTCATACAGGAGAGTTGATACCGGCACAGGAAGTGTTAGAGAATGAGACAACACAGATTCGTATGGCGCAGACAACAGATGGCAGATATCTGTTGTATCTTCCGCACAGTACGAAGGTTGTGTTAAAAAGAGAGTTGAATGGATGCAGTATCAGGGCAGTGGATCTGGCATCCGGGCACAGAGCATATGTAAGTGCAGTATGCAGAGAAGGAAAAACAGAGATTGCAATGCATCCATCACCAGATGATGTGATCGCGGCGATGGATGCAGAGCATCGTAACTATTTTTATGGAGATGTGCATGTACGAGGAAAATATCCGGGATATATGAAACGATACTTCAGAGAGCATGGAATCCAGATTCAGTTTGCTCCGGAAGATGAAGAAATTCTAAAAAATACGGTAGACTTTGTATCCTTCAGTTATTATATGAGTGTCTGTGCGACATCAGATCCTGAAAAACAGAAAAAAGGTCTTGGAAATCTTCTGGGAGGAGTACCGAATCCAACACTCAAAGCAAGTGACTGGGGGTGGCAGATCGATCCGAAAGGATTGCGCTATGTGCTGAATATGTTTTATGATCGCTATCAGAAGCCGCTGTTCATTGTAGAGAATGGATTGGGAGCTGTAGATGTTCTGAACGAAGATGAGAATGGAAATAAAACAGTAGAGGATGATTACCGGATTCAGTATCTTAAGGATCACCTGATACAGGTGGGAGAAGCAGTTCAGGATGGTGTGGAAATTATGGGATACACATCCTGGGGATGTATCGATGTTGTCAGTGCATCTACTGCAGAATTAAAAAAACGATATGGATACATTTATGTAGACAGAAATGATGATGGAACAGGTACGATGGAACGGTATAAGAAGAAATCATTTTACTGGTATCAGAAAGTGATTGAAAGCAACGGGGAAGTGCTATATAGTGAAGAAGATATAAATTTAAGTGAATAGTATTGTGTGGGAGAATGACGGTTCTCGCGTTTCCGTATGAGTGGGTGCAATTTTTTCCCATCAGGGAAGATACAATAGTACTCATTTTCAAACATCTGTTTTAAAACCAGGATCAGCGTGTTAGAATCTGTCAGGTTATTGATTACATAGCTATGGACAATGAAATAATTCTCTAATGAAGATATAAACACACAGGTAGAGTTTCAGAGAATGTCATACCTTCTTTATGTGAAAAAGGAAATGAAATAAGCGTATAATACTATTTTTGAGTGCATATTCAGTTTCGGAATATGCACTTATTTTTTATAATACAGGTAATTGAGAAACACGTTTGCAATCCTGATGGAAATGTAGATAGAGTCCTACGTTGTCAGACAATCAGAGGTTTCAGGCTACGGATACTTATATTGATGAATTTTATTAGCAACTATTGCGGTAATAAGTTATGTAATGTCAGCGAGCAATAAATCATCAGGAAGATAGGACATACAAATTTTATGGTAGGAATCTTACTTTGCAAATGAGTTTTGAGGAGATATTTTATTTTGTAACAAAAAAGGCTGTATCTATGCGGTTTGTGGTGTTTTGCAAACGCATATTTATAGTAATCAAAAGGAGGCAACAGATGATTTCAACAGATGAAGGATACATGAGGCTGGAATATTTCTCTGAAAATGTTGCAGCGGATAAAAAAAGAAAAGAGTTCGATATAAAAAATCATGCATTATGCTACACAAACCAAAAGCCAGATTTTCTCTTTATTGGGGATTCCATTACAGAGTATTGGGAGCTAAATGCATATTTTGGAAGTGGTAATCACTTTCTTGTTAATAGGGGCATTGCGGGAGATACAACAAAGTACTTAAAAAAGCGATTTTATACAGATGCAGTTCAATTACGTCCAAGATATTGTATCCTGGGAATAGGAATTAATGATTCCATAGAGCTGGAAGGGGATTATTGGAAAAGATTGGAGCCGACACCGTATAATCAAGTAGTGGCAACTGCAAAGCTGCATATTACAGAAATTGTACAACAGGCAAAAGAAGAAAATATCTGCTTGATTCTAACATCTCTTTTACCAATTCATATTCCGATCCTGATGGATGAAAGGAGTAGAAAAAATTATATCAAAGAGCTGAATGAGTGGCTGGCAGAAGTGGCGAAGAAGAATAATCTTATTTTTGTAAATTATTATGCTACAATGGTATTTCCAGGAACAGACAAGCCGTTGGATAAGATTACCTATGATGGTCTGCACCCAAATGCCAAAGGATACCAGATCATGGCCACAGTTTTACGTAATACGTTAAAAAAATATGAGATTCTAATTTGAAAGGAGATACCAGAGATGATATTTGATTCGATTCAGAATAAGGAAAACTATAAGGAAGACAGGAAAATCTATCAGGCATTATGCTATTTGGCAGAAATAAAAAGATGGGAAGAAGCATTTCCGGATACCGTAATTCAGAAAGGAGTCATAGTGGCGAACCCAGTATCATTTGTTAGCAAGGAAGAAAAGGAGTGTATGTATGAAGCACATCAAAAGTATATAGATGTTCATTATATTATTGAAGGAGTGGAAAGAATTGCAACTGCTGATGTAAGTAGTCTGCAAATCCAAACGCCATTCAGTGAAGAAAAAGATATCGGGTTTTATCAAGGGGATGAATCAGGCGGTTATCTATTGAAGGCAGGAGAGTTTATGGTGTGCTTTCCAAGCGATGCACATAAGGTTGCAATGATGGATAAATCACCGGAAATAGTAAAAAAAATAGTCGTTAAAATTAAAGTTTAAAGAAATTATGATGAAAGCAGCTATAATACATAGTTAGGTTTTTCCGATCTTTGAATCTGTTTTAAAGGAATATTCAAAGAAAGGGAGAAATCTTGGTGTGTCATTATAGCCGTTTTTTTAATCAATGGAGGATGATATGTCAGTGGTAGATAACATACGATTTACGTTTTTATATATTGAGTTTTATTCCATGGGAAGAACATGGGTGTATCCGGAATCAGTGATTCCGTATAGTATATTCCGATATATTGAAAAAGGAAAGGCGGAACTTTGTATTGACGGGGAAGAAATTATTGTGGAGGAAAATCAGATTGTATATATCCCGCAGGGATGCAAAATGTCTTGTCGTGCGCTCGGTGAATCCTTTGAGTTTTACAGTCTTCGTTTTACTACCTCGGTATTTTATGAAGGGGAAGACATGTTGGCGGAATATTATGGGATTCCAAGAGTTTCGGTCAATGAGGGAGAAGATGTTTACTTTAAAGAAATTTATAAGTGGGTAAAAAAGGATTCCATGGTAAAAAAATGCTTTGTAAGAGGGAATTTGGATCTTCTGATTGGTTCGCTGGCTATGCACGGGAATAAGGTTGATAAGGTGACTGGAGATTTCGTGGAAACAATAGAGGAAAAGTCATTAAGGGATAGGAATTCAAAGAAGAATGAGCAAATCGATCCAAGGATCTATATAGTGGCAGATTATATTATTCTGCATCCAAGTGAAAAGTACACGCCACAAAAGATGGCAGAAATGGCAGATCTTAGTAAACAGAGATTCAGCAGCCTATTTAAGATTAATATGGGAAAGACACCAATGGAATATGTGAGAGAGATTCGGCTTACAACAGCAGCAAGGGCTTTACTGGTAAGTAATGACAATATCAATGATATTGCGTATGCATGTGGATATGAAGACACGAATTATTTTATAAGGGAATTTAAGTCAGCCTTTGGTTTTACTCCGAATCAATATCGGAAAGTAGCAAGAGAGTAAAAAATGAGTGTAAAATGCTATTATTGAGTGTGCGTTTAGTAGATATGTATAAAAATAGTGACTAAAATAAGATTACAATAAAACAAATGATGTGGCTGCATTGGGAAAATGAAACTAAATAACAACATAACGAACAAATGAGGGTAAGATTATGAAGAAAAAAACAGCTATTTTATTAGCCGGAACAATGATTGCATCTACCATACTTGCGGGATGTGGTTCTAAAGAAGAGGGCGCAGCAAATCAAGTGGCATCCGAGGAGCTGAAAGGAGATATTACATTTTGGCATTCTTTTACACAAGGACCAAGACTGGAAGTGATACAGGAAACCGCGGACCAGTTTATGAAAGATAATCCGGGAGTAAATATTAAAATTGAAACATTCTCTTGGGGAGATTTTTACACAAAATGGACAACGGGGCTGGCTTCAGGAAATGTGCCAGACATGAGTACTGCACTTCCAGGGCATGTGGTAGAGATGATGAATGCAGATGCTTTGGTGCCTGTGGATGACTTAATAGATGATATTGGAAGGGACAAATTTTCAAAGACGGCATTATCGGAAGGTGAAAAAGATGGGGAATGTTATTCCTTGCCACTGTATTCTCACGCACAGGTTATGTGGTATCGTAAGGATTTATTGGAGGAAGCAGGACTTTCTGTGCCTAAGACATGGGATGAATTTGCTGAGGCTGCAAAAACACTTACAAAAGATGGTGTGTATGGCTGTTCCTTCCCTTGTGGTTCAAATGATCTTATGGCAACCAGGTTTTTGAATTTTTATGTCAGGAGTGGGGGAGGGAGTCTTTTGACCGATGACCTTAAAGCAGATCTGACCAGTGACCTGGCAATAGATGGAATCAAATACTGGTTGGATATTTATAAAAACTGTTCTCCGAAAGATTCTGTCAATTATGCTGTATTGGATCAGGCAAATTTGTTTTATCAGGGAAAAACAGCATTTGATTTTAATTCGGGTTTCCAGATTAGCGGGGTGGAAACCAACTCTCCGGATTTGATCGATCAGATCGATTGTGCGCCACTTCCAAAGCTGAATGCAGATGATCCAGATTATGGAGCTGAGACTTCTAATATTCCTATGGTCATTTGGAGAAATTCAAAACATCCGGAAATCTGTAAAGCCTTTATGAAAAAACTGTATGAGAGAGATACCTATATTAAATTCCTGGATGCGACTCCAGTAGGAATGCTTCCTTCCATTAGTGGAATTTCTGATACGCCGGAATATAAGGAAAACGAGACAGTTCAAAAGTTCTCCAACGCAGTCGATGTGATTACAGATGCAATGGAGAAGGGAACCGCTATCGGATATGAGCATGGTCCAAGCATTCAGGCAGGTTTCCTTACTTCTCAGGGAATCATTGAAAGTATGTTCCAGGATATTATTACGAATGGTACGGATGTGAAGAAGGCTGCCAAAACAGCAGAAAAGCAATTAAATGAATTATTCAGTACCGTGCAGCAATGAAAAAACGGGTTAGATAGATAGCCCAGGAAATGAGGAAAGGCATATATGATGAAAAGAAAAGAAAAAGTAGATTATGCCCATTGGATTTTTGTACTACCTGCGTTGCTGGTGGTAGGTGTTTTGCTGATATACCCAATATTTTCCAGCCTGTATTATAGCATGACATCAAAGCACTTGATTCGGCTGACTTATGATTTTATAGGAATGGCGAATTATAAGGAAGTGTTGACAGATCCAAATTTTTATAAGGCATTCCTAAATTCTATTTTATGGACTATAGGCTCATTATTAGGGCAGTTATTTATTGGATTTACAGCAGCTCTTGCAATTAACCGTGTAAAAGTAGGAAAAGGTATTTATCGTACGTTGATGATTATTCCGTGGGCATTTCCATCCATTGTAATAGCATTGTCCTGGAAATGGATTTTAAATGGAGTGTCTGGATTTATTCCCAATATGCTGGTTCAGCTTGGAATATGCAGCGAATTACCACAATTCCTTAGTGACAGCAGTCTGGTATTCCTGACGTTAATTTTTATCAATGTATGGTTTGGTGCACCGATGATCATGGTGAATGTATTATCTGCTTTGCAGACAATTCCGCAGGATCAGTATGAAGCGGCACAGATTGATGGTGCATCTAAGTTTCAGCAGTTTTGGTTCATTACAGTACCGCATATTAAGATTGTTGTTGGACTTTTAGTTGTTCTTCGTACAATCTGGGTATTCAATAACTTTGATATTATTTACCTGCTTACCGGTGGTGGACCGGCAAATGCAACAACAACAATGCCGATTTATGCTTACAACATGGGTTGGAATACAAAACTGTTAGGAAGATCCTCTGCAGTCACCATGTTATTGCTGGCATTTTTGCTGTTGGTATGTGTAGTGTACTTTACAATTATTGCAAAATGGGAAAAGGAGGATAAATGATGATGAATCGAAAAGGAAAAGTCGGAAATGCTTTCTGCCATCTATATTTGATAATCTTATCATTGATTGCGTTTTTCCCGTTAGTGTGGATACTGTTGTGTTCGGTGAAGGCATCGGGAGAATTGACATCCAATCCTACCAGATTCTTACCGAAACATTTTACCTTAGATAACTTTACCCATGTGATTCAGGATTTGGGATTTGCTAAAAATATTGGAAACAGTTTGTTCATAGCCATTATCACAACGTGCATTGCAATTGTGATTTCTTCCATGGCGGCTTATGGGATTGTACGTTTTTTTCCAAAACTGGGTTCCATTATGTCAAAAGTACTTGTAGCTACATACATGTTTCCACCCATTCTGCTGGCAATTCCCTATTCTATGGTAATGGCAAAGTTGGGATTAGTTAATACCCGGATCGGTCTGATTATTGTATACCTATCCTTTAGTGTTCCTTACGCAGTCTGGATGCTGGTAGGATTTTTCAAAACGGTGCCATTGGGGATTGAAGAAGCAGCAAGAGTGGATGGTGCCAATAAATTTCAAACGTTTGTACAGATTGTTCTTCCTCTGGTCATGCCGGGGATTGTAGCAACAGCAATTTATACATTTATCAATGCATGGAATGAATTCTTATATTCATTGATTTTAATTAACAGTACAGATAAAATGACGGTTTCCGTGGCATTAAAATCTTTGCAGGGAGCTGAAATATTGAACTGGGGAGATATGATGGCAGCATCAACTCTCGTAGTAGTTCCATCCGTTATATTTTTTATGTTTATTCAGAATAAAATTGCAGGTGGAATGACAGATGGTGCAGTAAAATAAAAAAATTGGAGGTATTAAGTAATGAAAACAGTAGGATATGCAATTGTAGGAACAGGATATTTTGGTGCAGAACTTGGAAGAATTATGAAGGAACAGGAGGGTGCTAGGATTGTGGCAGTCCTTGATCCGGAAAACGGTCAGACCATAGCAGAGGAGTTGGATTGTGATGTGGAAACGGATCTGGATACTCTATATAGCAGGGAAGATGTTGAAGCAGTTATTGTTGCCACACCTAATTACTTACATAAAGAGCCGGTCATCAAAGCAGCAGAACATGGCGTGAATGTATTTTGTGAAAAACCCATTGCACTTTCCTATCAGGATTGTGACGAAATGGTAAGAACCTGTCAGGAACACGGTGTAATCTTTATGGCAGGTCATGTTATGAATTTCTTCCATGGGGTACGCTATGCGAAAAAACTGATTAATGATGGGGTGATTGGAAAAGTTCTCTATTGCCATTCTGCAAGAAATGGATGGGAAGAACAGCAGCCAACTATTTCCTGGAAAAAAATCAGGGAAAAATCAGGTGGACATCTGTACCATCACATCCATGAATTGGATTGTGTACAGTTTTTGATGGGAGGAATGCCAGAAGAAGTTACCATGACAGGTGGAAATGTTGCACATCAGGGAGAGGCTTTTGGAGATGAAGATGACATGTTGTTTGTGAATATGCAGTTTTCTGATAATCGGTATGCAGTATTAGAATGGGGGTCTGCTTTCCATTGGCCAGAACATTACGTCCTGATTCAAGGAACAAAAGGTGCAATTAAGATTGATATGTGTGATTGTGGCGGTACACTGAAAGTAGATGGCAGGGAGGAACATTTCCTTGTGCATGAGTCACAGGAAGAAGATGATGATCGGACAAGAATCTATCATGGTACGGAGATGGATGGTGCCATTATGTATGGAAAGCCAGGAAAGAAACCGCCAATGTGGCTCCACAGCATTATGAAAAATGAGATGAAATACCTAAATGGCATTCTCCATGGAAAGGAAGTTGACGATGAATTCAGACCATTGCTCACAGGAGAAGCTGCAAGAGCTGCGATTGCGACGGCAGATGCCTGCACGAAATCAAGGTTCGAAGATCGAAAAGTGAAACTCAGTGAGATTATCGGAGAGGGAAGTACGATATGAATAAGTATAAAAAAATTGTTTCTATAGCAGCAACTGCAGTGATGTGTGTTGCACCAATGAGTGTATATGCCCAAGAGGCCCAGACAGATGTGATTGAGGCTGTAGCAGAGAAGAAACAAGATACAGAATCTTCTTCGGTACCAGTGTTGCAAAAGGAAGGAATCGAAATCTCGGAAGGTACAGGATATGATTTGAGTAAAGAACCTGGGGCAGCAACAGTAAAAGCATTGGAACAGGGAACTATCGTTATCTCCTATAAAACAACCAGTGAAAATGCGATTCAATCGTTATTGAGTGTGGGAAATGGTACAAAAGGAAATCAGGATAGACATTTCCACTTATATATCACAAATGCAGGCGGCGTAGGCATGGAATTGAGAAATACAGATGGCGAGTTTAAATATACGCTGGATTGCCCGGCTGCTGTGCGTGGTAGTTATAAGGGGGAAAGAGTATCCAACACAGTTGCATTAAAAGCGGACAAAGAAAATAAACAGTACAAGCTATTTGCAAATGGCGAATTAATAGCAACGCTGGATCAGGAGGCATTTAAGTTTATCAGTGATATTACAGGAGTAGACAATGTAATGCTGGGCGGTACCATGCGTCAGGGAACCGTTGCCTATCCATTTGGAGGTTCCATAGAGAGAATGCAGGTATATCGGGATGTACTTTCTGATGATGAACTTATTGCTGTGACAGGAAAGACTATATATGCAGAGAATATCTTTTATGCAGGAGATGCTACAAAATCCAACTATTTCCGAATCCCATCCCTTTTGGCGTTGGATTCTGGTACAGTGATTGCAGCAGCAGATGCAAGATATGGTGGCACCCATGATGCAAAAAGTAAGATCAATACAGCATTTGCGAAAAGTACAGATGGTGGAAAAACGTGGGGACAGCCGACATTGCCATTGAAGTTTGACGATTATGTAGCAAAGAACATAGACTGGCCACTGGATTCGGTGGGCAAGAATGTGCAGATACAAGGGAGTGCTTCCTACATAGATCCGGTACTTTTAGAGGATAAGGAAACACATCGGGTATTTCTTTTTGCTGATATGATGCCGGCAGGAATTGGAAGTTCCAACGCTTCCGTAGGTTCTGGATTTAAAGAGGTTGATGGGAAGAAATATTTGAAATTGCACTGGAAGGATGATGCGGCAGGAACGTATGATTACTCTGTAAGAGAAAATGGAACCATTTATAACGATACTACAAATTCAGCAACTGAATATAGTGTTGATGGTGAATATAATCTGTACAAAAATGGAAATGCCATGCTATGTAAACAGTATGATTACAATTTTGAAGGTACAAAGTTGTTGGAAACACAGACGGACACGGACGTAAATATGAATGTTTTTTATAAAGATGCAGATTTTAAAGTATTCCCAACAACTTATTTGGCAATGAAATACTCAGATGATGAGGGAGAAACCTGGTCTGATTTACAGATTGTAAGTACCTTTAAGCCAGAGGAATCAAAATTTCTCGTATTGGAACCAGGTGTAGGCAAACAGATAGCAAATGGAGAACATGCCGGAAGATTGATTGTTCCATTGTATTCGAAATCATCTGCAGAACTGGGATTTATGTATAGTGATGACCATGGAAATAACTGGACATACGTAGAAGCAGACCAGAATACAGGTGGGGCAACCGCAGAAGCACAGATCGTAGAAATGCCGGATGGTTCCTTGAAAACTTATCTGCGTACAGGATCAGGATATATTGCACAAGTGATGAGTACAGATGGAGGAGAAACCTGGAGTGAGCGAGTTCCACTAACAGAAATTGCAACAACAGGGTATGGAACGCAGTTGTCAGTGATTAATTATTCACAGCCTGTTGATGGAAAGCCTGCTATCTTACTATCAGCACCAAATGCGACCAATGGCAGAAAAAATGGAAAGATATGGATTGGTTTGATCAGCGAAACAGGAAATTCCGGAAAAGATAAGTATTCTGTAGATTGGAAATATTGCTATTCTGTGGATACCCCTCAAATGGGCTACTCTTATTCCTGTCTGACAGAGCTTCCGGATGGCGAGATCGGGCTTTTATATGAAAAATATGATTCCTGGTCAAGAAATGAATTGCATCTGAAAAATATATTGAAATATGAGAGGTTTAATATTGATGAACTGAAAGTTCAACCATAAGATGTAATATTCCTGATAATTAAAGAAAATAGGCGGTATATACCGTGACCGCTTATTTTCATAAAGAGGAAATGAATGATACGGAAGTTAAATCCAAGGAGGAAAAAGAGATGTATCAGAAAGTGGCAAATCTGAAGGGGAAATTGATTGTATCATGCCAGGCATTGCCGAATGAACCACTACATTCTTCTTTTATCATGGGAAGAATGGCACTGGCAGCAAAGGAAGGCGGAGCGAGAGGAATCCGTGCGAATTCAAAAGAAGATATTAAAGAGATTCGGTCAAAAGTGGATCTTCCAATCATTGGTATTGTAAAGAGGGATTATGAAGACAGTGCAGTTTATATTACTCCAACAATGAAGGAAATAGAAGAATTGATGGAAGTGAAACCGGATATTATTGCAATGGATGCAACCATATCCAAACGTCCGAGCAATCAGACTTTGGATGAATTCTTCCACGAAGTGAAAGAAAAATATCCTAATCAGCTTTGGATGGCGGACTGTTCTACCATAGAAGAAGCCCTTCATGCAGATGATCTTGGCTTTGATTTTATTGGAACCACTCTAGTCGGTTATACGGAGCAGAGTAAGGGAGATAAAATAGAGAAGAATGATTTTGAAATTCTGAGAGAAATTATTGCAGGAGTCAAACACAAGGTAATTGCTGAAGGAAATATCAATACACCCCAAAAGGCAAGGCATGTCATTGAACTTGGTGCGTACAGCGTTGTAGTTGGTTCGATTATCACAAGACCACAGTTAATCACAAAATCATTTGTAGAGGAAATGGAACGCTAGGGGAGAAAACAAAATGAATGGCTTTTATGAAGCAAAGGAGCAAAACTATGAGAAATCTTGAGAAGTATAAAGGTGTGATTCCGGCATTTTATGCTTGCTATGACAAAGAAGGAAACATTAGTCCAGAAGGTGTACAGGGACTGACAAAATATTTTGTAAAAAAAGGGGTAAAAGGTGTCTATGTAAACGGTTCTTCCGGAGAATGTATTTATCAGAGTGTGGAGGACCGTAAGATTGTACTTGAGAATGTTATGAAAGTAGCGGAAGGTAAACTTACAGTTATTGCCCATGTGGCCTGCAATAACACGAAGGACAGTCAGGAGCTTGCCAGACATGCAGAAGGGCTGGGGGTAGATGCAATCGCTGCAATTCCTCCCATCTATTTTCACTTACCGGAATATGCTATTGCACAGTATTGGAATGCCATTAGTGCAGCGGCACCGAACACAGACTTTGTAATTTATAACATACCTCAGCTTGCTGGTGTTGCACTTACACAGAATTTATTTGCAGAGATGAGGAAAAATCCCAACGTCATTGGTGTCAAGAATTCCTCTATGCCGGTACAGGATATCCAAATGTTTAAGCAGGCTGCAGGAGCTGAGTACATTATCTTTAATGGTCCTGATGAGCAGTTTATGAGCGGACGTGTTATCGGGGCAGAGGGTGCAATTGGGGGAACCTATGGTGCTATGCCTGAATTATACTTAAAGTTGGATGAGTGTATAAATGCAGGAAAGATGACAGAGGCAAGAAAAATCCAGTATGCTTGTAATGAGATAATTTACAAAATGTGTTCAGCGCATGGAAATATGTATGCAGTTATTAAAGCAATTCTAAAGATTAATGAAGGACTGGAACTTGGTGCAGTAAGAGAGCCTCTTCCAGCATTGGTAGATGAGGACATGGAGATTGTAAAAGAAGCTGCACAGATGATCTGTGATGCGAAGAAGAAATTTCTATAATGATAATACGTAGACAAGATTCCATGTAGGAATACTTGTTAGTAGTGATGCCCGGCTCAGCTTAAAAGCCGGGTGTTGCTTTTTAGGTTGAAAAGAGTTTGATTTAAGATGCAGATGGGATTAAATAAGAAAGTAAATGAGGGTATGAAATGAAGAAGTATATAAGTATTGACATTGGGGGGACGGCAATTAAGTATGGCATCATTTGTGAAAATGCGGAAATTATTTTGAAAGAAACTTTGAGAACAGAAGCGTGGAAGGGTGGACCTGCAATTCTGAAGAAAGTTATAGGGATTGTGGAGCATCTGATTGAACAAACCAAGGGAAAGATTTCGGGTATCTGCATTTCTACTGCAGGAATGGTAGATACAAAAAGCGGTTCTATTTTTTATTCAGCACCACTGATTCCTGACTATGCGGGGATGGAATTTAAAAAGACATTAGAGGATAAATTTCATATACCATGTGAAGTGGAAAATGATGTAAACTGTGCAGGGCTTGCAGAATATAGTTCAGGTGCAGCGAAAGGATGCAGGGTGGTTTTGATGTTGACCATAGGTACGGGTATTGGTGGCTGTATCGTGTTAGATGGGAAGGTATTTCATGGTTTTAGTAACAGTGCATGTGAGGTTGGGTATATGCACATGGATGGCAGTGATTTTCAGACGCTTGGGGCAGCCAGCATTTTAAGTAAAAAAGTATCCCAGTGGAAAGGAGATTCTGAAGATAAGTGGGATGGATACCATATCTTCGAGGAAGCCAAAAAAGGAGATATGATTTGTAATCGTGCCATTGATCAAATGGCAGAAATCCTTGGAAAGGGAATTGCCAATATTTGCTATGTGATCAATCCAGAGATTGTTGTGCTTGGTGGTGGCATCATGGCCCAGGAAGAGTTTCTGCGAGGTAAAATTCAAAATTCTGTCAAAAAGTATCTTATATCCAGTATTGAGGAATGTACTAAAATAGTATTCGCAAAGCACCAAAATGATGCAGGAATACTTGGAGCGTTTTATCATTTCTGTGGAGTAAACAAAAAATTATAGATACAGGAATGTCATTGGGCACTAACCGTCAACAGCTTACATATCCAAATAAGGAAAGTGTAAGCTGTTGATTTTTTCTTATTTGATGATCATCTTTGTATCCCAATTTTTATCTAATACAAGCTCTTATCGTTTCCTGCATTCCTCCGCTTTATCCTCATTCCAGACAAGTTTTCCGGTCTGTACTGCTTCTTCATACCGACTGATCTTGTATTCCAGGCGTTTTAACATTTGCGAAATCTTGTTCTGTTGTTCGATCAGATGTTCTTTCTGTTCCAGTAAGAGATGGAGTCTTGCGGGGATCGTCTCGTCTCCTTCCTGGAACAGATGCACGTATTCGATCATGGATTCGACTGGAAGACCTGCATTTCTCATACACAGGGCGAGTTCAATCCAGCCCAGATCCGCTTCTCCGTAATTACGAATACCACCGGACGTTCGAGGAACCGCCGGAATCATACCGATGCGTTCATAGTAGCGCAGGGTGTCCTGTGTGATCTGATATTTTTCACTGACTTCTTTGATCGTCAAAGAGAATCCCTCCTTTTTGGAAATTCGAGTATTTGTGTACTCTTGATATAAGAATACTATAAAGCATGGAGTGTGCTCCAAGTCAATATATTTTTGAAAAAATGTCGGGCAGATTAGATTCCGGGTTGCTGACAGAGGATGGCAAGAGTATAATGAAAAAAATGAGAATTCTTCTGATTCGCAGAAAGGAGCAGAAAATATGAATGTTGAACAAGACTATATTATGCGTATGATCAAGGAATTTGCAAATGTATTGGGAAGACTGCTATTCAACAAGAAGAAACCCATGTATGAACTGGATGTAACGAACAGATACCATGTAGGAGATGATCTGTATACACGTTTATGCAGGATGGCTGATGAAGGAAAGATCAATGAAGCGGAAAATCTTCTCTATGAAGAAATGGTACCGGGAGATATGGATTATCTGGAGATGGCGCTGGCATTTTATGCGTATTTGAATTGTTTTGAGGACGAGGTCCTTCACAGGTATCATTACACAAGAGATGAGATCAAAGAAGGAATGGAAGATTTTCTGGACAGATATGGATGCAGTGATATGAAAGAATTACTGGGGGAATAAATACAATGGAAAGATCAAGAGAAGAATTGGATACACGATTAAAACAGCAGATACAGTTTATTGTAGAAGTAGATAAAGTAAAGAATATTTTCAGGCAGACATATCTTGCGGATGCAAACAGAAAAGAGAATGACGCAGAACATTCCTGGCATCTGGCGCTTATGGCAGTACTTTTAAAGGATTACATGAAAGAAGAGATAGATCTGGCGAAGGTGATGATCATGGTTCTGATCCATGATCTTGTTGAGATTGATGCGGGAGATACGTATGCATATGATGAAAGTGGTGCAGCGACCAAGAGAGAACGGGAAGAAAAGGCGGCTGATCGTATTTTTGGATTACTGCCAGAAGATCAGGGACAAGAATTCCGCAAGTTGTGGGAAGAGTTCGAAGCTTATAAGACTCCGGAAGCAAAATATGCCCATCTTCTCGATAATTTCCAGCCTCTTTTGCTGAATGATGCTTCAGGTGGGAAAAGCTGGGAAGAGCACGGAGTACACAGAAGTCAGGTGTATAAAAGAAATGAGCGGATCCCGGAGACTTCAGAGATAATCTGGGAGCAGATGAAGGAGATCATTCAGAAGCATATTGAGCAGGGACACTTATTTGAAGATTGATAAACTGTAAATAGAAACTGACAAAGAGGTGGGAAACATGTATGAAGCAGGAGTAGAGAGACTGCAGGAAATGATCGATGAGAGCAGCAATATTGTATTTTTCGGAGGAGCAGGGGTATCTACCGAAAGTAATATTCCGGATTTTCGGGGCGCGGATGGAATTTATCATCAGTCTTATAAATATTCACCTGAGGAAGTAGTAAGCCACAGTTTTTATGAAAAGCATCCGAAAGCGTTTTTTGAGTTCTATCGGGAGAAGATGATGGTATTGGATGCAAAGCCCAACGCCGCACATTTGAAGCTGGCAGAACTTGAGAATGCAGGTAAGATAAAAGCAGTCATCACACAGAATATTGACGGGCTGCATCAGGCCGCGGGAAGTCAGGTTGTGTATGAACTGCATGGAAGTATTCATCGGAATTACTGTGAAAAATGCGGACGGTTCTATGATGCAGGGTTTGTGAAAGCGGCAGAAGGAGTACCAGTGTGTTCATGCGGAGGGCGGATCAAACCGGATGTTGTTCTATATGAAGAAGCGCTGGACGGAACGATAATCGAAAAGGCTGTCAGGGCGATTTCGCAGGCAGATATGCTGATCATCGGAGGCACCTCTCTGGTTGTATATCCGGCAGCAGGATTTATCGACTATTTTCGCGGAAAGTATCTGGTAGTGATCAATAAATCAGAGATGGCAAAGGCAGTCAGAGCAAACTTAAGTATTTCCGCGCCGATCGGAGAAATTCTGGGAAGAATTAAAGTGAAATAAAAATCTGCAGAGAGTGCGTTGAGAAATTATATTCGGCACTTTCTGCAGATTTTTGCTTTTATTTGTTTTAGTTGCAGCTTTCCCATCTTCCGGATGCACCGCAAGGCAGTACAAGACCAGTATTTTTGACCGGAAGACCGATTTCCTGAGATTCGACTTTTCCGTTCCATGGTTTTAACTCAGTTGCAAGCATATAGGTCAGAACAGCAGGAGCAAGTCCTGTTGTATAAGAATTCACAAGGAAGAACAGAGCATCCTTTGACAGAATCTTCGTACACAACTGAATGAGCGGGTGGATCATGTCTTCAATCTTCCAGATCTCACCTTTGGGACCTCTTCCATAAGAAGGAGGATCCATGATGATGGCATCATAAGTGTTGCCTCTGCGGATCTCACGTTCTACAAACTTTACGCAGTCATCGACAAGCCAGCGGATCGGTGCATCCTTCAGACCGGAGGAGAGCGCATTTTCCTTTGCCCATGTGACCATTCCCTTGGACGCATCCACATGAGTGACCTGTGCGCCAGCTGCAGCCGCAGCCAGTGTGGCGCCCCCGGTGTAGGCAAAAAGGTTTAAGACTTTGACAGATCTTCCGGCTTTTTTGATCTTTTCAGAGAACCAGTCCCAGTTGGTTGCCTGCTCCGGGAAGAGCCCGGTGTGTTTGAAATTAAATGGTTTTAAATTAAAGGTGAGAGATCCGTAATGAATCTGCCACTGCTCCGGGAGACTGAAAAATTCCCATTCGCCGCCGCCTTTTTTGCTTCGGTGATAGTGTCCATTTCTGGATTTCCATCCTTTGTCTGTCTTTGGAGTGTCCCAGATGACCTGCGGGTCAGGACGAACCAGGATATAATCTCCCCATCGCTCCAGTTTTTCACCTTTTGAGCAGTCTATGACTTCGTAATCTTTCCAATTATCAGCTATCCACATAATAATAGAGTTCCTTTCGTACTGTATGATTGTTTTATCTTCTCATAAATAGAAGAAATTTTCAACTGTATGAGCAAAAATGATAAGCAAAAAGCACGGTAAAAACCGTGCTTTTTGCTTTTGGTATGTCATTGAGAGGTTTTCCTCGTTGCTTTGCAGTTTGTATTATTATATACAAATCTGGGGAATATCCTACAATGAGGATGTATATATAAATTGGAGTTCACCGTCGCAAGACTGTTCTTGGGGGAAACAGTCGGCGAAAGTATAACTGCAACAGCAACCAAATTAAATGGTCGATGACTTATGACTCATTCATAAGTCGGTTTTAATATATCACGCAGAAAAAAGAGTGTCAAGAAATCAGAATAAAAAAATTTTGATTTTTACTATTTGACAAGAAATTGTGAAAATCTACCGAAAAAAATTGTGCGATTTTTGTTACATGTGCTACTTCCGAAACGATACGACAATAAGAAAAAGGTTCCGATTCTGTGGGATTTCAAAAATGGCAAATCTTAAAGAAGGGAAAAAGGAAAAGATTGTAAAAGAGTTTCTTCATATTATAATAGATTCTTTTCTTTGCATGTGAGCATGACAGTTCAGAGCCTATGTCTAACATCAAGTGTGAGCGGCTGTATTGTATTAAAAAAAATACAAAAAAATAAAAAAAGTACTTGAAAAACGAGAATAAGTTCGTTATACTAAGAGAGCTGTGGCATGATAGCGTTGAAGCGTGAGGTTGCCGCTTAGTGAGAAATCACATAGTGGGTTTTCCGTGGAGCGAATGTCAAGTTAGGAAACTGGCGACAAGTCACTGTACGAATCACAACTGATTACTGCTTACCGATAATGGGTAAAGGTATGAAACAACGTGTGAGTTTCTCACGACACACACGGGAGAGTGTACAGTCACCGCTTGTCGTACTGATGTGAAAAGTACGAAAAGGAGGCGACTTTTTTTATGGCAAGTCAAGTAATGAGAATCACATTGAAAGCATATGATCACCAGCTGGTTGATGCATCTGCAAAAAAAATCATCGAAACTGTAAAGAAAAACGGAGCACAGGTAAGCGGACCGGTACCACTTCCAACTAAGAAGGAAGTTGTTACAATCTTAAGAGCGGTTCACAAATACAAAGATTCCAGAGAGCAGTTCGAGCAGAGAACTCATAAGAGACTGATTGATATCACTACACCAACACAGAAAACTGTGGACGCGCTTTCCAGACTGGAAATGCCAGCAGGTGTTTACATCGATATCAAAATGAAAAACAAATAAGAAAGTCCACAAAATGCGGGCAGCAAAATGAGACAGTAACAATCCTATAATTTAGGATGAGCGCGAAAGCGTTCCGCTGTAAATCACAGGAGGTAATTATAATGAAGAAAGCTATTTTGGCTACAAAAGTCGGAATGACTCAGATCTTCAATGAAGAGACAGGAGTCCTGATTCCGGTAACTGTATTGCAGGCTGGACCATGTGTAGTAACACAGGTTAAAACAGTTGAGAATGACGGTTACAAAGCAGTTCAGGTCGGATTTGTTGACAAGAAAGAAAAGATTGTCACAAAAGACAAGAGCGGTAAAAAAGAGATTGCACACAGAAATGGTGTGACAAAAGCAGAAAAAGGACACTTTGACAAAGCAGGTGTTTCCGGAAAGAGATATGTAAAAGAATTCAGATTTGAAAATGCTGAAGAATATACATTGGCTCAGGAAATCAAAGCTGATATCTTCGCAGCAGGAGATAAGGTAGATGCAACAGCAATCTCCAAAGGTAAAGGTTTCCAGGGAGCAATCAAGCGTCACAATCAGAGCAGAGGACCTATGACACACGGTTCTAAGTTCCATCGTCACGCTGGTTCTAACGGTGCGGCATCCGATCCGAGTAAAGTATTCAAAGGTAAAAAGATGCCAGGTCAGATGGGTGGAAAGAAGATTACAGTTCAGAACCTGGAAGTAGTAAGAGTAGATGCAGAGAACAACCTGCTGTTAGTAAAAGGTTCCGTTCCAGGACCTAAGAAATCTCTTATCACAATCAAAGAAACTGTAAAGGCTAACTAGTCTGACGGACAGAAAGGAGGAACACACAGATGGCAAACGTATCTGTTTATAATATCGAAGGTAAAGAAGTTGGTACAATCGATTTAAGCGATGCAGTGTTTGGTGTTGAAGTAAATGAACACCTTGTACACATGGCAGTAGTAAGCCAGCTTGCAAACAAACGTCAGGGAACACAGAAAGCGAAAACTCGTTCTGAAGTTTCCGGAGGCGGAAGAAAACCATGGAGACAGAAAGGGACAGGTCATGCAAGACAGGGTTCTACAAGATCTCCACAGTGGACAGGCGGTGGAGTTGTATTCGCTCCAACACCAAGAGATTACTCCATGAAACTCAACAAAAAAGAAAAAAGAGCAGCTCTGAAATCTGCACTTTCTTCAAGAGTAGCTGAGAACAAATTCATCGTGATCGACGAGATGAACTTTGGAGAAATCAAAACAAAGAATTTCCAGAACATGCTGAACAGCCTGAACGTAAACAAAGCTTTAGTTGTACTGGAAGATGGAAATGTAAACGCTGAACTTTCTGCAAGAAACATCGCAGATGTAAAAACAGCAAGAACAAATACAATCAACGTATTTGATATCCTGAAATACAACACAGTAATCGCTACAAAAGCAGCTGTTGCAAATATCGAGGAGGTGTACGCATAATGGCAAACATTCAGTATTATGATGTAATCCTTAAACCGGTAATCACTGAGAAGAGCATGGAAATGATGGCTGATAAGAAATACACTTTCCAGGTACACACAGATGCTACAAAATCTCAGATCAAAGAAGCTGTTGAAAAAATGTTCGCAGGAACAAAAGTAAAAAGCGTCAACACAATGAACCTTGATGGTAAAACAAAAAGACGTGGAATGACATTCGGAAAAACAGCTAAGACAAAGAAAGCAATTGTACAGTTAACAGAAGAGAGCGCAGATATCGAAATCTTTGAAGGGCTGTAAGATTTGACATTAAACGGTGCAAATCCGTGAAACAAATAATTAGGAAAAATGAAAGGAGAGACAGTAATGGGAATTAAAGTATACAACCCATATACACCTTCCAGAAGACAGATGACAGGATCTGATTTCTCTGAGATCACAAAAACAACTCCTGAGAAATCCTTACTGGAATCTAAAAATAGAAAAGCTGGTCGTAACAACCAGGGTAAAATCACTGTAAGACACCGCGGAGGCGGAGCTAAAAAGAAATATAGAATTATCGACTTCAAGAGAAGAAAAGACGGAATTCCGGCAACTGTAATCGGAATCGAATACGATCCGAACAGAACAGCTAACATCGCACTGATCTGCTACGCAGACGGAGAGAAAGCTTACATCCTTGCACCAGAAGGATTAAAAGACGGAATGACAGTTATGAACGGAGCAGAAGCAGAGGTAAGAGTAGGAAACTGCCTGCCACTTTCTGAAATCCCAGTTGGTACACAGATCCACAACATCGAGTTATATCCTGGAAAAGGCGGACAGATGGTTCGTTCAGCAGGAAACAGCGCTCAGTTGATGGCGAAAGAAGGAAAATACGCAACACTTAGACTTCCATCCGGTGAGATGAGAATGGTTCCAATCATTTGTAGAGCATCTATCGGTGTCGTAGGAAACGGAGATCACAGCCTGATCAACGTTGGTAAAGCAGGACGTAAGCGTCACATGGGTATCAGACCTACTGTCCGCGGTTCTGTTATGAACCCGAACGACCATCCGCACGGTGGTGGTGAAGGTAAGACTGGTATCGGTCGTCCAGGTCCATGTACTCCATGGGGTAAACCGGCACTTGGTCTTAAGACACGTAAGAAAAATAAAGCTTCTAACAAGATGATCGTAAGAAGAAGAGACGGTAAAGCAATCAAATAATTTAGTTTACAAGGAGGTTAGAACCTATGGCTCGCTCACTTAAAAAAGGACCATTTGCAGATGCCAGCTTACTGAAAAAAGTAGATGCTATGAACGCTGCAGGTGATAAATCAGTTATTAAGACATGGTCACGTCGTTCTACAATCTTCCCGTCATTTGTTGGACACACAATCGCTGTTCACGACGGAAGAAAACATGTACCGGTGTATGTGACAGAAGATATGGTTGGACACAAACTCGGAGAGTTCGTTGCAACAAGAACATACAGAGGACACGGAAAAGACGAGAAGAAGTCAAAAGTCAGATAATATAGATTAGATTATTCGGAAGGAGGGTTCATCCATGGCAAAAGGACATAGATCCCAAATCAAGAGAGAAAGAAACGAGCAGAAAGACACAAGACCATCAGCTAAGATTTCTTACGCTAGAGTCTCTGTTCAGAAAGCATGCTACGTTTTGGATGCCATCAGAGGTAAGGATGTACAGACAGCACTTGGTATTTTAGCTTATAATCCAAGATATGCTTCAAGCGTAATAGAGAAATTATTGAAATCAGCAATCGCAAATGCTGAGAACAACAACGGTATGAACGTTGAGAACCTTTATATCGAAGAGTGTTATGCAAACAAAGGACCAACAATGAAGAGAATCAGACCGAGAGCACAGGGTAGAGCTTACAGAATCGAAAAGAGAATGAGCCATATCACAATCGTGCTGAATGAAAGATAAGGAGGACACTCATGGGACAGAAAGTTAATCCACATGGTTTAAGAGTCGGCGTTATCAAAGAATGGGATTCTAGATGGTACGCAGAAAAAGACTTTGCAGATAACCTGGTAGAAGATAACAAGATCAGAACATTTCTGAAAAAGAAATTATACAGTGCAGGTGTTTCCAAGATCGAGATCGAAAGAGCATCTGACCGTGTGAAAATCATCATCTACACAGCAAAACCTGGTGTAGTAATCGGTAAGGGTGGTTCTGAGATTGAGAAAGTGAAAGCAGAACTTGCTAAATTCACAAACAAAAAATTAATCGTAGACATCAAAGAAGTAAAAAGACCAGATAAAGATGCTCAGTTAGTAGCTGAAAACATCGCACAGCAGCTGGAAAACCGTATTTCATTCAGACGTGCTATGAAATCCTGCATGTCAAGAACAATGAAATCAGGAGCACTTGGTGTGAAGACATCTGTTTCCGGACGTCTCGGCGGAGCTGATATGGCTCGTACAGAGTTCTACAGCGAAGGAACAATTCCGCTTCAGACACTGAGAGCAGACATTGATTATGGATTCGCAGAAGCTGACACAACTTACGGAAAAGTCGGTGTAAAGGTTTGGATTTACAAAGGCGAAGTTCTTCCGACTAGAGCAGATAAGGAAGGGAGCGATAAATAATGTTAATGCCAAAAAGAGTGAAACGTCGTAAACAGTTCCGTGGTACCATGAAAGGTAAAGCTTTAAGAGGTAACACGATTTCATATGGTGAGTATGGTATTGTCGCAACAGAGCCGTGCTGGATTCGTTCTAACCAGATCGAGGCAGCCCGTGTTGCTATGACACGTTACATCAAACGTGGTGGTAAAGTTTGGATCAAAATTTTCCCAGACAAACCTGTAACAGCAAAACCAGCAGAAACTCGAATGGGTAGTGGAAAAGGAACATTAGAGTACTGGGCAGCAGTAGTAAAACCAGGTCGTGTAATGTTCGAAATTGCAGGAGTACCAGAGGAAACAGCTAGAGAGGCACTTCGTCTTGCAATGCATAAATTACCTTGCAAATGCAAAATCGTTTCTCGCGCAGACTTAGAAGGCGGTGATAACAGTGAAAATTAATACATTTGTAAACGAATTAAGAGCAAAATCTGTAGAAGAATTAAATGAAGAATTAGTAGCTGCTAAAAAGGAACTCTTCAATCTGAGATTCCAGAATGCAACTAACCAGTTAGATAACACAAGCAGAATTAAAGAAGTTAGAAAGAACATCGCAAGAATTCAGACGATGATCACAGAAGCTTCTAAAGCTGAATAGGAGGTCGTACTGTGGAAGAAAGAAATTTAAGAAAAGTTCGTACAGGCAAGGTTGTCAGCGATAAAATGGACAAAACAATCGTTGTCGCAGTTGAAGACCACGTTAAACACCCTCTTTATAAGAAAATCGTAAAAAGAACTTATAAATTGAAAGCTCATGATGAAAACAATGAGTGTAACGTTGGGGATACAGTAAGAGTTATGGAAACGAGACCACTGTCTAAAGACAAAAGATGGAGACTTGTTGAGATCGTAGAAAAAGCGAAATAATTGATTCGCACTTTGAAGATTCGTTCAAAGAATGGAAAATAAAGGAGGATTACCTGCATGATACAACAGGAAAGTAGACTTAAAGTAGCAGACAACACAGGTGCTAAAGAATTACTTTGTATCCGTGTGCTTGGCGGTTCTACAAGAAGATATGCCCACATCGGAGATGTTATCGTTGCGTCTGTTAAAGATGCAACACCAGGCGGCGTTGTTAAAAAAGGTGACGTTGTTAAGGCTGTAGTTGTCCGTACTGTAAACAGTACTCGTCGTAAAGATGGTTCCTATATCAGATTCGATGAAAATGCTGCTGTAATTATAAAAGACGATATGAACCCACGTGGAACACGTATTTTTGGACCAGTAGCCAGAGAGCTCAGAGACAAACGCTTCATGAAGATTGTTTCTTTAGCTCCGGAAGTACTGTAGGAGGTGCCTAGAATGTCAGCTATGAAGATTAAAAAAGGCGATATGGTTAAAGTTATCGCTGGTAAAGATAAAAACAAAGAAGGCAAAGTTCTTGCTGTAAATAACAAAGACGGAAAAGTTCTGGTTGAGGGAATCAACATGCTCACAAAGCATACGAAACCAAGCGCAGCGAATCAGAATGGTGGTATCGTTCATCAGGAAGGCTACATTGATGCTTCTAACGTAATGCTTCTGCATGACGGAAAAGCTACAAGAGTAGGATTCAAAATGGATGGAGACAAAAAGGTTCGTTTTGCAAAATCAACAGGTAAAGTAATTGATTAATTTGGGAAAGGAGGACCAGAACTTTGAGTAGACTGAAAGAACAGTATCAGAATGAGATCGTTGATGCAATGATCAAAAAATTTGGATATAAAAACATTATGGAAGTGCCGAAACTGGACAAAGTTGTAATCAACATGGGTGTTGGTGAGGCAAAAGAAAACGCGAAAGTATTAGAGTCAGCAGTAGCTGATCTTGAGAAAATCGCAGGTCAGAAAGCAGTTCTTACAAGAGCTAAGAACTCAGTGGCTAACTTCAAAATCAGAGAAGGTATGCCGATCGGATGTAAAGTTACTTTAAGAGGAGAAAGAATGTATGAGTTCGTTGATCGTCTGATCAACCTTGCTCTTCCTCGTGTACGTGACTTCAGAGGTGTAAATCCGAACGCATTTGACGGAAGAGGTAACTACGCTCTCGGAATTAAAGAGCAGCTGATTTTCCCAGAAATCGAATACGACAAAGTGGATAAGGTCAGAGGTATGGATGTAATTTTCGTTACAACTGCTAAGACTGACGAGGAAGCTCGTGAATTATTGACACAGTTCAATATGCCATTCACAAAGTAAAGGAGGGAAATTCATGGCTAAAACATCAATGAAAATCAAACAGCAGCGCAAACAGAAATTCTCTACAAGAGAATACAGCCGTTGCAGAATCTGTGGACGTCCACATGCATATTTGAGAAAATATGGTATCTGCCGTGTTTGCTTCCGTGAACTGGCATACAAAGGACAGATCCCAGGCGTAAGAAAAGCAAGCTGGTAAGTCCGGAACAAAGGAAACTACCCGTATAAACATATAGGAGGTCATATAAATGAACATGAGCGATCCAATTGCAGATATGCTTACAAGAATCCGTAATGCAAATACTGCGAAACATGATACAGTAGATGTACCTGCATCCAAAATGAAAAAAGCAATCGCTGAGATTCTTTTCAATGAAGGATACATCGCAAAATATGATATCGTAGAAGATGGACACTTTGAAACAATCCATATTACACTGAAATATGGTGCAGACAAGAACGAAAAAGTTATCTCTGGTCTGAAGAGAATCTCCAAACCAGGTCTGCGTGTGTATGCTGGAACAGAGGATATCCCGAGAGTACTCGGAGGACTCGGAACAGCAATCCTTTCTACAAACAAAGGTGTTATCACAGATAAAGAAGCCAGAAAACTTGGCGTAGGTGGAGAAGTACTCTGCTTCGTTTGGTAGGCACTGAACACCGAGATATTCTGTGTAAAACATAGATAATTGTAACTGAAAACAGAGGAGCCAAAGCAGCTCCTCCGAAAATCTAAGTTAAGGAGGAAACAGGTATGTCACGTATCGGAAGACTGCCAGTTGCAATTCCAGCAGGAGTAACTGTGGAAGTTGCAGCAAACAATGTAGTGACTGTAACAGGTCCAAAAGGAACTCTTGTAAAAGAGCTTCCAGTTGAAATGGAAATCAAAGTTGAAGGTGAAGAAGTTGTTGTAACAAGACCAAGCGATCTGAAGAAAATGAAATCTCTTCACGGTCTTACAAGAACACTGATCAACAACATGGTTGTTGGTGTAACAAACGGATACGAAAAAGTTCTGGAAGTTAATGGTGTTGGTTACAGAGCATCCAAATCCGGAAACAAACTGACATTGAACTTAGGATACTCTCATCCAGTTGAAATGATCGATCCGGAAGGTGTTGAGACTGTACTGGAAGGTCAGAACAAAATCACAGTAAAAGGTATCGACAAAGAAAAAGTTGGCCAGTTTGCAGCTGAAATCAGAGATAAGAGAAGACCGGAACCATACAAAGGTAAAGGTATTAAATATGCTGATGAAGTTATCAGACGCAAAGTTGGTAAGACTGGTAAGAAATAATTAAGGAGAGTGTGAAAATGGTTAGTAAGAAATCAAGAAGCGAAGTTCGTAGAAAAAAACACATGAAATTACGTAACCGTTTCAGCGGTACTGCTGAAAGACCACGTTTGGCTGTGTTTAGAAGTAATAATCATATGTATGCTCAGATTATCGATGATACAGTTGGAAACACTCTGGTTGCAGCGTCTACACTTGAAAAAGATGTAAAAGCAGAATTAGAAAAAACCAACAACGTTGAAGCAGCAGCATACTTAGGAAAAGTAATTGCTGAAAAAGCAAAAGCAAAAGGAATCACTGATGTTGTATTCGACAGAGGCGGATTCATCTATCAGGGAAAAGTTAAAGCGTTAGCAGATGCAGCTAGAGAAGCTGGACTGAATTTCTAAGGAAGGGAGAACACAGATGAGACAGGAACGCATTGATGCTAGTAATTTAGAATTAACAGAAAAAGTGGTATCAATCAAACGTGTTACCAAAGTTGTTAAAGGTGGTCGTAACTTCAGATTCACAGCTTTAGTAGTTGTTGGCGATGGAAAAGGCCATGTTGGTGCAGGTTTAGGAAAGGCTACTGAAATTCCAGAAGCTATCCGTAAAGGAAAAGAAGATGCAGCTAAAAATCTGATTAAAGTTGCATTAGATGAAAACGAGAGCATTACACATGATGTGATCGGAAAATTCGGCAGCGCTTCCGTACTGCTGAAAAAAGCTCCGGAAGGTACTGGAGTTATCGCCGGTGGTCCGGCTCGTGCGGTAATCGAGATGGCAGGAATCAAGAACATCCGTACAAAATCTCTGGGATCTAACAACAAACAGAATGTCGTACTTGCAACAATCGCAGGTCTGAAAAACGTTAAGACTCCGGAAGAAGTAGCAAAACTTCGCGGCAAATCAGTAGAAGAGATCGTAGGCTAGGAGGTAAATGAAAATGGCAAATTTAAAAGTTACATTAGTAAAGTCTACAATCGGTGCCGTACCAAAGCATAAAAAAACTGTTGAGGCACTTGGATTAAAAAAAGTGAACAAAACAGTCGTATTACCAGATAATGCAGCTACCAGAGGTATGGTACAGCAGGTTAGACATTTAGTAAAAGTTGAAGAAGAAGCTTAATTTCAGACGATAAGGAGGTAATATCATGGACTTATCTAACTTAAGACCGGCAGACGGTTCTAAGCACAGCGATAATTTCAGAAGAGGCCGTGGACACGGTTCTGGAAATGGTAAGACAGCTGGTAAAGGTCACAAAGGTCAGAAGGCTCGTTCCGGAGCAACAAGACCAGGCTTTGAAGGTGGTCAGATGCCTTTATACAGAAGAATACCAAAGAGAGGATTCAAATGCAGAAACTCTAAAGAAATCGTTGGTATCAATGTAAGTGCATTAGAAAGATTTGAAGATGGCGCAACAGTTTCCGTTGAAACTCTGATCGAAAGCGGTATCGTAACAAATCCTAGAGATGGTGTTAAAATTCTTGGAAACGGAGAGTTAACTAAGAAACTCACTGTTCAGGCAAATGCATTCAGTGCAGGCGCTGTTGAAAAGATTGAGGCCCTTGGTGGAAAAGCAGAGGTGATCTAATGCTCAAGACTGTGCGAAAAGCATTTCAAATAGAAGACATTAGAAAACGGCTTTTCTATACATTTTTAATGCTGATCGTTGTAAGATTTGGTTCTCAGCTCCCGACTCCGGGAGTTGACCCGACTTACATTCAGAATTTACTTGCGAGCCAGAATAACGGTGCATACAGCTTTTTTGATGCATTCACCGGTGGTTCGTTCACAAGGATGTCAGTCTTCGCACTGAGCATCACACCATACATTACATCTTCCATCATTATGCAGCTTTTGACAATTGCAATTCCAAAACTTGAGGAAATGCAGAAAGAAGGTGCTGAGGGAAGAAAGAAAATTGCGGCAATTACACGTTATGTGACAGTTGCTCTTGCACTGATCGAATCCATTGCAATGTCTATCGGTTTTGGTCGTCAGGGACTCCTGGAAGAATTTAACTTTGTAAATGTAGCGATTGTTGTGTGTACATTGACAGCCGGTTCTGCATTTTTGATGTGGATCGGTGAGCGTATCACAGAAAAAGGTGTGGGAAATGGTATTTCTATCGTACTGTTGATCAATATTCTTTCCCGTGTACCGAATGATTTTGTGACGCTTTATACACAGTTTATTAAAGGAAAAACTCTGGCAAAGGGTGCTATGGCAGCAATCATTATTCTTGCAATTCTGTTGGCAGTTGTGTTATTTGTTATCATTCTGCAGGATGGTGAGAGAAGGATTGCAGTACAGTATTCCCAGAAAGTACAGGGAAGAAGGACATATGGTGGCAAGGCTACACATATTCCGTTAAAAGTAAATACTTCAGGTGTTATTCCGGTTATCTTTGCATCTTCACTGATGCAGTTCCCGATTGTAATTGCCCAGTTCTTAGGCAAGGGTGAAGGAAACGGATGGGGAAGTCAGATTCTTCGGACAATGAATTCCAATAACTGGTGTGATCCTGATAATTTAGTATATTCAATAGGACTGATCATTTACATTGCGCTGACAATCTTTTTTGCATATTTCTATACATCGATTACATTTAATCCACTGGAAATTGCAAACAACATGAAAAAGAGCGGAGGCTTTATTCCGGGAATTCGTCCTGGAAAACCGACAGTAGAATATCTTCAGACCATTTTGAACCGTATTGTGTTCATTGGTGCATGTGGACTTGTTATTGTTCAGGTAGTTCCGTTCTTCTTTAACGGTGTATTTGGTGCGAATGTTTCTTTTGGAGGAACTTCACTGATCATTATCGTAGGTGTTGTACTTGAGACGATCAAGAAGATCGAGTCGCAGATGCTTGTCCGCAACTACTCAGGTTTCCTGAGCAGCAAGGGCTCATCAAAGTAAAAGGGTTCTTGGATATGAAATGAGACAATTTAGCTCGTTGTATGCTGTCCCTTTTTGGGACGGAATACGGCGGGTTAAAGTGCTATATGGAGGGATACTGTTATGAAGATTATTATGTTGGGTGCTCCTGGAGCAGGAAAAGGAACACAGGCTAAGAAAATTGCAGAGAAATATGATATTCCTCATATTTCTACAGGTGATATTTTCAGAGCCAATATTAAAAACGGAACAGAGCTTGGACAGAAAGCAAAAACATATATGGATCAGGGACTTCTTGTACCGGATGAACTGGTAGTTGACCTCGTGGTAGACAGGGTAAATCAGGAAGACTGTTCCAAAGGGTATGTGCTGGATGGTTTCCCGAGAACAATCCCACAGGCAGAGGCACTGGATAAAGCTCTGGCTGCAATGGGACAGAAGATGGATTATGCCATCAATGTAGAAGTTCCGGATGAAAATATTGTAAACAGAATGTCCGGACGCAGAGCATGTGTAGACTGCGGAGCAACATACCATATTGTATATGCACCGACAGAGAAAGAGGATGTCTGTGATAAATGCGGAGGAAGTCTGATCTTAAGAGATGATGACAAACCGGAAACAGTACTGAAACGTCTTGGAGTATATCACGAGCAGACACAGCCACTGATCGACTATTATACAAAAGCGGGAATCTTAAAAGAAGTAGATGGAACGATCGATATCAATGATGTGTTTGCAGCGATCGTTCAGATTCTGGGAGAGTAATTCATGCAGCTGGAACCGGGAATGCTTGCGCGTTCGAAAGCAGGGCATGATAAGAATTGTATATATGTCATAATTTGTGTCAAAGATGAATATGTATATCTGGCAGACGGGCAGCTTCGTCCGGTCTGCCGGGCAAAGAAGAAAAACCTGAGGCATGTGCAGCCGATCAAAAAGCTTCACAGTACTTCAGTGACCGATGATGAAACAATCAGAAATGTAATAAGAAAGTATTCCAAATCTATTGGATGAGGAGTGGAAGCGGCAAGAGCGCAGGAGGATTTAGTATGTCAAAAGCTGACGTAATCGAAATTGAAGGAGTCGTAGTTGAAAAGCTGCCAAACGCAATGTTTAAAGTAGAGCTGGAGAATGGTCATATCGTGCTGGCTCATATCAGTGGAAAACTGCGTATGAATTTTATTAAGATTTTACCAGGTGACAAGGTGACATTGGAGATGTCTCCATATGATCTGAGCAAAGGAAGAATTGTTTGGAGAGATAAGTAAAAAGGTATTGACTTTATTAGATATAGGGTGCTATAATATCAAGTGGCTGTTTTTGGGTAGGTGTGTCCAAAAACAGTTGGAAACGTAAGGGTTTTAGCAAAGGATGGAAGGAGGATTTGACATGAAGGTTAGATCATCAGTAAAACCAATTTGTGAAAAATGCAAAATCATTAAAAGAAAAGGAAGCATCAGAGTAATCTGTGAGAATCCTAAGCACAAACAGCGTCAGGGATAATTGCTGGTTTGTGAAATGAATTAGGCGGCTGACAGCGCGACACACCAGGAAGTGTGTAGAGCTGTTTAATATACAGTAAGGATACACCACTGCTACGCATTTGGCAGATTGCCTCACAAGAAGGCTGGTGGTCTTGACACATACACGAGAACTTGGATACAGGTTCTTTCTTCTGCATTCGGCAGGACAGTATGTGTGTGTATATTGCTTCTAATACCCGACGGTCATTTGCGTAAAAAGATTTACGTGTCGGGAAAGGGTGCATCATATTTGCACCTGGTGTGATTCAGCAAAGTCTGACACACCCAGTTAAAGACAATATTAAATTTAGATTCAAAATGGAGGAAAGACACATGGCTCGTATTGCAGGTGTAGACTTACCAAGAGACAAACGTGTAGAAATCGGACTTACTTATATTTACGGAATCGGAAAAACATCCGCTATCCGTATCCTTGCAGATGCAGGAGTAGATCCAGATACACGTGTTAGAGATTTGACACAGGACGACGTTAAGAAAATCAGTGAAGTGATCGATGAGACTCAGGTTGTAGAAGGTGATCTCAGAAGAGAAATCCAGTTAAACATCAAGAGACTTAAAGAAATCGGATGCTACCGTGGAATCCGTCACAGAAAAGGACTTCCGGTACGTGGTCAGAAAACAAAGACTAATGCAAGAACATGCAAAGGTCCTAAGAGAACTGTAGCAAACAAGAAAAAATAATATAAAGTAATATCCCCGTCAAGTGGGGAATACAAGAATTCAAGAAAGTAGGTTAGTTTAAATGGCTAAGAAAGTTACAAAAAAAGTGACAAAGAAACGTGTCAAGAAAAACGTTGAACGAGGACAAGCACATATCCAGTCATCTTTTAATAATACAATCGTAACATTAACAGATACACAGGGAAATGCACTTTCATGGGCAAGTGCAGGCGGTCTGGGATTTAGAGGTTCAAGAAAATCTACTCCATATGCAGCTCAGATGGCAGCTGAAACAGCAGCAAAGGCAGCATTAGTACATGGTCTGAAAACAGTTGATGTTTTCGTAAAGGGTCCAGGATCAGGAAGAGAAGCTGCAATCCGTGCATTACAGGCTTGCGGTATTGATGTAGTAAGTATCAAAGACGTAACACCGGTACCACACAACGGATGCCGCCCACCAAAACGCAGAAGAGTCTAATTTCAGGACTTGGCGGCAGTTTTTTGCTGCAGGTGAGCTAACAGAGAATTTGAGCAATGAGCATAGCGGATTACTGCAGTTCCGCTGATTTTTAAGGAGGATAAACATGGCAGTTAATAGAGTTCCAGTTCTTAAAAGATGCCGTTCATTAGGTATGGACCCAATCTATTTAGGAATCAACAAAAAATCTAACAGACAGTTAAAAAGAGCTAATAGAAAAATGAGCGAGTACGGTCTCCAGTTACGTGAGAAACAGAAAGCAAAATTCATCTATGGTGTATTAGAGAAACCTTTCAGAAACTACTATGCAAAAGCAAAACAGATGGAAGGTATGACAGGTGAAAACCTGATGATTCTTCTGGAATCCAGACTGGACAATGTAATGTTCCGTATGGGATTCGCAAGAACAAGAAAAGAAGCTAGACAGATCGTTGACCACAAACACGTTTTAGTAAACGGAAAACAGGTAAACATTCCATCTTACCTTGTAAAAGCTGGTGACGTGATTGAAATCAAAGAAAAACACAAAGACTGCCAGAGATACAAAGATATTCTGGAAGTAACAGGTGGAAACATGATTCCTGACTGGCTGGAAGTTGATGCTGAGAACCTGAAAGGTACAGTAAAAGAGCTTCCTTCAAGAGAAGCAATCGATGTTCCTGTAGATGAGATGTTAATCGTCGAATTATATTCTAAATAATCTCTCAGTGAGTAGCAGAAGTTTTAGAATCCGGAGATTTAACATTGTACCCCCTCAACATATATTAACCCATAAGGAGGGTCTGTGTAGTGTTTGATTTTAATAAGCCGAATATTGAAATTACAGAAATTTCAGAAGATAAAAAATATGGAAAATTTGTAGTGGAACCTCTGGAGAGAGGATACGGAATCACATTGGGTAACTCCCTGAGAAGAATCATGCTTTCTTCTCTTCCGGGAGCAGCCATCAGTTCTGTAAAGATTGACGGAGTTCTGCACGAATTCAGTTCCATCCCAGGTGTAAAAGAAGATGTAACAGAGATTATCATGAACTTAAAGTCCCTGGCAATCAAAAATACATCAGAATCAGACGAAGTAAAGACTGCATATATCGAGTTTGAAGGAGAAGGTATTGTAACAGGTGCTGATATCCAGACAGATTCTGATATTGAGATTATGAATCCGGAGCAGGTTATCGCTACATTGAGCGGCGGTAAAGACAGCAAATTGTATATGGAACTTACCATTACAAAAGGCAGAGGATACGTAAGCGCAGACAAGAACAAGAGTGAGGATATGCCGATTGGTGTGATTCCGATCGATTCAATCTATACACCGGTTGAACGTGTCAATATGACCGTTCAGAATACTCGTGTCGGACAGGTTACAGATTATGACAAACTGACATTAGACGTATGGACAAAGGGAACACTGCTTCCGGATGAGGCAGTCAGCCTTGCAGCAAAAGTTCTCAGTGAACATCTGAAATTATTCATTGACCTTTCTGAAGTTGCTCAGTCAGCTGAAGTCATGATTGAAAAAGAGGATGACGAGAAAGAGAAAGTTCTGGAGATGAGCATTGACGAATTAGAGCTTTCTGTACGTTCATACAACTGTCTGAAGAGAGCCGGCATCAACACAGTAGAAGAACTTACAAACAAGACACCGGAAGACATGATGAAGGTGCGTAACCTTGGACGTAAGTCTCTGGAAGAAGTGCTGGCAAAATTAAAAGAATTAAACCTTGAGTTAAATCAGGGAGAGGAATAAAGAAAATTATCCCGTCAGTAAGCCCGAAGAGCGTGGCGGGAGCATTTGATTTATAAGCCCGAAGATGCAAAACCAAATGTTTATTTAATGGAGGACCATAAAAATGGCAAAATATAGAAAACTCGGCAGAACATCCAGCCAGAGAAAAGCTTTGATCAGAAACCAGGTAACAGCATTACTGAACAATGGTAAAATCGTTACTACAGAAGCAAAAGCAAAAGAGATCCGTAAAGAAGTTGAAAAACTGATCGCTTTAGCTGTAAAAGAAAAAGATAACTTCGAAGAAGTAACTGTAAAAGCTAAAGTTGCTAAAAAAGACGACAAAGGCAGAAGAGTGAAAGAAGTTGTTGACGGTAAAAAAGTAACTGTTTACGAAGAAGTTGAAAAGACAATCAAAAAAGATATGCCAAGCAGACTTCACGCAAGAAGACAGATGCTGAAAGTTCTTTACACAGCAACAGAAGCTCCAAAGAACAACATCAAGAGAAATATGAAAAAAGTTGATTTAGTGGATAAATTATTCACAGAAATCGCTCCAAAATATGCAGACCGCAACGGTGGTTACACAAGAATTGTTAAGATTGGCCAGCGTAAAGGTGATGCAGCTATGGAAGTACTGATCGAGTTAGTTTAATCAGTAATCAGAATAGCAAAAGAGAAGCACTTGAAGATCAGAGATGGTTTTCGAGTGCTTTTTTGATTCATCTAAAATTAAAAAAAATTTAATGATTTTTGCAACACATTTGTAATCTTTTTCGTCTAATATATAGGTGATACTGTATTACGGTATTATTACATAAGAGAATGTAAAAGGGGAACATTTAGGATGGGAAAAGCGAAAAAAATAAAGGCAGTAAAAAGAAGAAAGACGGGAAAAGACGGTAAAGTAAAGGCTTTGTGGATCACAGGAGGGGTTCTTGCAGGGATCTGTTTGATCTATGTTGCAATCTCTGTGTATTTCATGAGTCACTTTTTCGTGAATACGAAAATTAACGGTAAAAACTTTTCGGGGAAGACAGCAAGTGATGTAGAAAAGTATCTCCAGACAAATATAAAAGATTATAAGCTTACAATTTTGGAAAATGAAGGAAGACAGGATGTGATCAGCGGAAGCGAGATTGGACTGGAATACAGAGCGGGGACAGAAGCAGAAAAATTGTTGAAGGATCAGAATGGATTCGCCTGGCCGAAAGCTTTCTTTACGGAGAATTCCAGAAAGGTTTCAGTCAATGTGTCATATAATGAGGAATCCTTGAATCAGCGGATCTCACAGCTTTCATGTCTGCAGACAGAGCAGACACCGGCAGAGAATGCAAAGCCGGAATTTGATGGAAACCAGTATGTCATCAAACCGGAAGTGTATGGAAATGCCGTGGATAAAGAACGTCTTACAGAGCAGGTAAAAGTTCATATCACAGAGTTTCAGCCACAGTTGGATATGGTGGAAACCAAGTGCTATGCGAAACCAAAATATGTAGAGGATTCCAAGGAAGTACAGGAAGCCTGTGATGCAATGAATAAATATGTAAATGCAAGTATCACATATCCGATGAATGAACCAGTCGTAGTAGATAAAGCGCTGATCTCACAGTGGCTGCAGGTAGACGGAGAAATGAAGGTTTCTCTCAATACAGAGGCGATGAAGCAGTGGTTTACTGCCTTTGGAGATAAGTATGATACACAGGGAACAACCAGAACCTTTACAACGCCGGCCGGAAAGAGCGCAACTGTGACGGGCGGGACTTATGGATGGTCGATTGATGAGGATACAGAGCTTGTGAATCTGCAGAACAGCATTTTAAACGGGGAAGTAGTCACAAGGGAGCCTGCATATTATGCGGGCGGTACTGCCGCAGCACATTCCGGGCAGGACTGGGGAAATACGTATGCAGAAGTGGATATGAGTGCACAGCATATGTGGTATATTCAGAATGGACAGGTGGTGCTGGAGACGGGTGTTGTGACAGGAGAGCCGATTCCGTCCAAGATTACACCGGAAGGAGTGTATTCCCTGATGTGGAAGCAGCCAAATTCTGTTCTGGTCGGAGATATTAATCCAGATACCGGAGAACCGGCATACAGAACAAAGGTAAAATACTGGATGCAGGTGACGTCAAGCGGAGTCGGTTTTCATGATGCGACCTGGCAGACTGCATTTGGCGGGACATTGTATCAGATTCCGGGAACAGGGTCTCATGGCTGTATCAATATGCCGTTAGATCAGGCGGGGGCGCTCTTCAATATGATCGAACCAGGGACACCGGTAATCTTCCATTGGTGATAAAAAATTAATTTTTTGTGCAAATGTACCAATTGACGTTAAAAAGATAACGTTAAATATTTGTCAAAAGCTATATTGACAATTATTTAACAAGAAAGTATACTAATACCTGTAATTAAGAAACCAAGTCAATTACAGGAGGATTATTGAAATGGCGAAGAAAAAAGAAGAGATGGGAGTACCTGCAATCGTAGACAGCGTAGAAACACTGGAAGCGAAGATGAAAGCAATGCGCGAAGCTCAGAAAGAATTTGCAAAATTCTCTCAGGAGCAGGTTGATAAGATTTTCTATGAAGCAGCAATGGCAGCTAACAAGATGCGTATCCCGCTTGCTAAAATGGCAGTAGAAGAGACACAGAGAGGTGTCCTTGAAGATAAAATCATTAAAAATCATTATGCAGCAGAGTATATCTACAATGCATATAAAGATACAAAAACTTGTGGAGTGATCGAAGAAGACACTGCATACGGAATCAAGAAAGTAGCTGAGCCGATCGGACTTGTTGCAGCAGTTATTCCGACAACAAACCCGACATCTACAGCAATCTTTAAAACATTGATCTGCTTGAAAACAAGAAATGCAATTATCATCAGCCCACATCCAAGTGCAAAAGCATGTACGATCGAAGCTGCAAAGGTAGTATTGGATGCAGCCGTAAAAGCCGGAGCACCGGAAGGAATCATCGGATGGATCGATGTTCCATCTCTGGAACTGACAAATCAGGTTATGAGAGATTCTGACATCATCCTGGCTACAGGTGGTCCTGGAATGGTGAAGGCTGCATATTCTTCAGGAAAACCGGCACTTGGTGTTGGACCTGGAAATACACCTGTTATCATTGATGATACAGCAGATATCAAGATGGCAGTAAACTCTATCATCCATTCTAAAACATTTGACAATGGTATGATCTGTGCTTCTGAGCAGTCAGTTACTGTTCTGGACAGCATTTATGAAGAAGTGAAGAAAGAATTCCAGTATCGTGGATGCTACTTCCTGAAAAAAGGCGCTGAGCTTGATAAGGTTCGTAAGACAATTATCATCAATGGTGCATTAAACAGCAAGATTCCTGGAAAATCTGCATATGAGATTGCAAAAATGGCAGGTGTAGATGTTCCTGAGAATACAAAAATCCTGATCGGTGAAGTAGAGTCTGTAGATATTTCAGAAGAATTTGCTCACGAAAAATTATCTCCTGTACTTGCTATGTATAAAGCAAAAACATTTGACGAAGCACTTGCAAAAGCAGAACAGCTTGTAGCAGACGGTGGATATGGACATACATCTGCTCTGTACGTTCATCCGGCACAGACAGAAAAGATTGAAAAACACTATGCAGCAATGAAGACATGCCGTGTTCTGATCAACACTCCTGCAGCTCAGGGTGGTATCGGAGATCTTTACAACTTCAAACTGGCTCCATCTCTTACACTGGGATGTGGTTCATGGGGCGGAAACTCCGTATCAGAAAACGTTGGAGTAAAACACCTGATTAACGTGAAGACAGTTGCAGAGAGGAGAGAGAACATGCTCTGGTTCAGAACACCTGAAAAAGTATACTTCAAGAAAGGCAGCATGCCGGTTGCACTGGATGAACTTGGAACAATCATGCACAAGAAAAAAGCATTCATCGTAACAGACTCATTCCTGTACAAAAACGGATATGTAAAAGGAATCGAAGAGAAACTGGATGCTATGGGAATCCAGCACACATGCTTCTATGAAGTAGCTCCGGACCCGACACTGCAGTGTGCACAGAAAGGTGCAGACATGATGCGTTCTTTCGAGCCTGATACAATTATTGCTCTTGGTGGTGGATCTGCAATGGACGCTGCTAAGATTATGTGGGTAATGTACGAATATCCGGATGCAAACTTTGAAGATATGGCTATGGACTTCATGGATATCCGTAAGAGAGTATACACATTCCCTGAGATGGGTAAAAAAGCATACTTCGTAGCAATCCCGACATCTTCAGGAACAGGTTCTGAGGTAACACCATTTGCGATCATTACAGACGCAGAGACAGGTGTAAAATGGCCGCTGGCTGATTACCAGTTACTTCCGAACATGGCAATCGTTGATGTTGACAACATGATGACACAGCCAAAAGGACTGACAAGTGCATCAGGTATCGACGTTATGACACATGCGATCGAAGCATTTGTATCTATCATGGCTACAGACTACACAGATGGTCTTGCTATGAAAGCAGTGAAGATGGTATTTGAAAACCTTCCATCTGCATATGAGAACGGAGCAAATGATCCGAAAGCACGTGAAGAGATGGCAAACGCTTCTTGTATGGCTGGTATGGCATTCGCAAATGCATTCCTTGGATTGAACCACTCTATGGCTCATAAACTGGGAGCATTCCACCATCTGCCACACGGTGTTGCAAACGCAGTACTTCTGACAGAAGTTATGAGATACAATGCATCTGAGGTTCCAACTAAGATGGGAACATTCTCTCAGTATCAGTATCCACATGCACTTGCAAGATACGCTGAGTTAGGACGTTTTGCAGGATGCACAGGAAAAGATGACAAAGAAGTATTTGAGAACTTCCTTGCAAAACTGGAAGTATTAAAAGAACAGATCGGAATCAAGAAATCCATCAAAGAGTATGGTATCGATGAGAAATACTTCCTTGACACACTGGATGACATGGTAGAGCAGGCATTCAATGACCAGTGTACAGGAGCAAACCCAAGATACCCACTGATGAAAGAGATCAAAGAACTTTACCTGAAATGCTACTATGGAAAATAATTTCCGGTAAGGAAAATAAGAGAGAAGGACATTCCAAACGCCAGAAATGGCGGGAGGAGTGTCCTCTTTTTGTGAAAATATAAAAGAAGAAAATTGTTAAAAAGTTAAGAAATTAACAATTATATTCGGTAAAAAAATGTCGTGAAAAATTGCACAAAGTTAACTTTAGGGGCTTACATTTCAAAAAAGCAGGAGCTATAATAAGGTCAGTAAAAGAAAAACAGATACCACACCGGAAGGATTTACCGGGCGGGATAGAATGTATGACAGGAGGCAATTTTTATGAAACTGGAAGAAAAAAACTTAATCGTAAAACGTTCTTACAAAGAAGTGTACAAATGTGAAGAAGGAATTGTAAAAGTATTTGCAAAAGAGCATCCGAAGTCAGACGTACTGAATGAGGCTTTAAATACTGCCCGTGTTGAAGAAGCAGGACTGGATATCCCGAGTGTAAAAGAAGTGACACAGATCGATGGAAAATGGGCTCTGGTGATCGAGTACAAAGATGGTAAGACAATGGAAGAGATGATGAAGGTCGATCCTACAAATCTGGAAAAATATATGAATGATTTTGTGGATCTGCAGCTGAGTGTTACAAGTAAAAAGGCACCTCTTTTAAACAAGATGAAAGATAAATTTGCCCGGCAGATCAATGGATTAAAAGTCCTGGATGCGACGACAAGATATGAACTGATGACACGACTGGAAAGTATGCCGAAGCATGACAAGATCTGTCACGGAGATTTTAATCCGAGCAACGTGATCGTTGGAAAGAACGGTAAGATGACTGTGATTGACTGGGCTCATGTGACACAGGGAAATGCAAGTGCAGATGCAGCTATGACCTATCTTTTGTTTGCACTGGAAAGTCAGGAAAAAGCAGATCTGTACCTGAAGATTTTCTGTAAGAAGAGTGATACAGCAATGCAGTATGTACAGCAGTGGCTTCCGATCGTCGCAGCAGCACAGCTTTCCAAGGAAAATGCGCTTGAGAAAGATTTCCTGATGAGATGGATTGATGTTATGGATTACCAATAGAAAAGAGGCTGAAGATCGGTATTAACAAACCGATTTTCAGCCTACTTTTTATGTACATATAAATTTCTACCAGCTCTGGAAGAAAAGGTTCCCGCCGACATTGACTCCCGGACGATCGGTACCACCTGCATACAGGAAGAAGTAGCAGTCAATGACAGAAGAAAGTCTTGCTCCGTTGACTGCGTCCTGGGCAACCTGAAGTGCCAGGCTGGACGGACCGGAATTCAGAACAGAATCAAGTCTTCCGCTCCAGACCGGTTCAAACTGTCCGGTTGCATAGATGACACCGTGAATTGAATTCGGGAAAAGCGGACTTTCCACACGATTCATGATCACGGTCGCTACAGCCAGCATGGAATTATAATCATGTATGGCCTCGCAGTCCAATAAAGCGGCAAAGGTAGTGAGCTCATCATGGGTTGCATCAGAGCCTCCTCCCTGAATGATATCTCCGCCGGAATCCGGTGTAGTCGGAGGTGTCGGAGTCACTGTTGAGTTACCGTCACCGGATGAAGGCTTGTCCGATTCCTGCTGCTGTTCTTGCTGCTGTTGCTGCTGAAGTTCCTGCTGTCTTTTTGCTTCCAGTTCTGCAGCTTCCTGTGCTCTAAGTGCTGCAAGCTGTGCCTGAAATGTAGCCAGATCAGTAGAAGTAGCAGCGGCTTTCGCTTCGAGATCAGACTGCTTCTTATCCAGACTTGTCTGGAGTGAGACCAGAGAATCCTGCTGTGCCTGAAGAGTCTTTTCCTCTTCTGCGATTTGATTTTTCGTCTCCTGCAGTTCAGTGAGCATCTTGCGGTCATAGTCGCTGATGTTCTGGATAAAATCTGCTTTGTTCAGAAAGTCAGTCATATCCTCTGCAGAAAAGAGCATTTCCAGAAGTGATGCGCTTCCGGTCTCGTACATATACTTAATACGTGTCTTCATGTCATTATACTGTTGAGCTTCTTTTGCCTGTGCGTCGGCTAAGGAATCTTTTGTCCTTTGAATCTCGCCATTCGTAATCTCAACCTGCATCTCAGTCGTAGATATCTGATCGCTGATGGCGACAAGTTCCTGATTGATACCGGCCAGCTGGCCTGCCAGATCAGAAGTTTTGCTTTCGAGGCTTTGGGTGCTTTCCTCTGCGGAAACAGGGAGAACAGAAAAAGCCATTGCGAGGGAGCAAATAAGTGCAGTACCTGTTTGCAGCCTGCGTTTTAAGCCTGATTTCATAACTTTAATTCCTTTCTATAAAAAAGTCTGTTTCGCTATTATACTATAAATTGCGAAATAACGCAAATTTTGATAAAATAAGTTACAAAACTTTAAGAAAGAGGTTACTGTGAGCAGTAACAGAAAGATGAGGAGTAGGCTTCATGAAAAAGATAAAAATGATAGGACTGGATTTGGACGGGACTTTGCTCAATTCAAAAAAAGAGGTAACTGATCATACAAAGAGTGTACTGGAGGAGGCCATCGCGCAGGGGATCATTGTGCTGGTAGCGACCGGGCGGCCGCTTACCGGTATTCCAGGACAGGTAAGAGCGATACAGGGAATGCAGTATGCGCTGACGACCAATGGGGCGAGAATCTACGATTTGATCCATGAAAAAACGATTCTTTCGCATCCGGTTCCTTATGAAAAAGGAAAGAAAGCGTTGGAAATCACAGAAAAGTATGATACATTACAAGAGGCGTACTTTGACCGGGAGGTATATGCGCAGGAAAATCAGCTACAGGAAATTTGGCGTTATCACAAGAATCCGCATATGTGGGAGTATGTAAGGTCTACCAGGACTGTAGTTCCGTCTATTGTAAAATGGTATGGCGAAGCAGAGCGCGATGCAGACAAACTGCAGCTTATGTTTGCGGATATGCAGGATATAGAGCGTGCCAGAAAAGAGCTGGAAGAGATTCCGGGGCTGGTATTGACGGGATCGCTTGGAAATAACATTGAGATTAATGCTCAGGGAATCGATAAGGGAATTGGAATGATTGAGCTTGGGCACAGACTTGGAATTGACAGAGATGAGATTATGGCATGCGGAGACGGGGACAATGATCTTGAAATGTTAAAGGCCGTGGGATTTGGAGTTGCCATGGGCAATGCAGAGGAAAGTGTAAAAGCGGTAGCAGATTATGTGACGGATACGAATGAGGAAGAAGGCGTGGCAAAAGCAGTCGAAAAGTTTGCTTTGAGATAGGAGGAGAGATATGTTAGAAGCATTAAAAGTAATCATACTGGGGATTGTGGAAGGAATTACAGAATGGCTCCCGATCAGCAGTACAGGACATTTGATCCTGGTAGAAGAATTTGTGAAGCTGAATTTCAGCCAGTCGTATCTGGATATGTTTAACGTGGTGATCCAGCTTGGTGCGATCATGGCAGTTGTTGTGATTTATTTTCACCGGCTGAATCCGTTTTCACCGAAAAAGACAGAAAAGCAGAAAAAAATGACGCTGCAGCTCTGGGTGAAAGTAGTGATCGCTTCCATACCGGCAGGAGTGGTAGGAATCCTGTTTAATGATTTTATTGAAGAAAAATTTAATAATTCTTATGTAGTTGCTACGATGCTGATCGTAGTCGGTGTTCTGTTTATTGTGATCGAGAACAGACACAAAGGAAGGAAACCTCAGATCACCAAGATTTCCCAGATGGGAGTTCCGGTCCTGATCTGGATCGGAGTATTCCAGATGCTTGCTATGATTCCGGGAACTTCCCGTTCAGGAGCAACGATCATCGGAGCACTGGCACTGGGCGTGTCAAGAACTGCAGCAGCGGATTTTACATTCTTTCTGGCGATTCCGGCAATGGCAGGTGCCAGCCTTGTAAAACTTCGTCACTTTGGATTTGACTTTACAGGGACTGAGCTTGGGCTTCTTCTGCTTGGATGTGTTGTTTCATTTGTTGTGTCCATTCTGGCGATCAAGTTTTTATTAAAATACATTCAGAATCATGATTTTAAGGCATTTGGATATTATCGTATCGTACTTGGAATTATTGTGTTCCTGTATTTCGGGATTCATGCACTGCTTGCATAAAAATGAATTATATACAAAAAATATACGTATAAAAATGATAATTTATGCATAATTAGTCTTGCAATTTCGTAAAAACATGGTATCATATATGTATAAAATGAATGATTATACAGACTATGTGTATTTTGTTTTGGGAGGAATGAAAGATGAAAATGAAAAAGTTGACAGGAATCGTTCTGGCAGCGGCATGTATGGTTTCGCTTGCAGGATGTGGTTCTTCAGAGAAAAAAGAAGTGAATGTTGAGAAACCGGAAGATCTTAAGACACTGACGATCGGTGTTCAGCAGGGAACGACAGGAGATATCTTAAGCTCCGATCAGGTAGAGAAAGACTCTCAGATGAAGCGTTATCCGAAAGGATCAACTGCAATACAGGCGCTGAAAAACGGAAAGATCGACTGTGTCGTAATCGATTCTGAGCCGGCAGCAAAATTTGGAGAAAAGAATCAGGATCTGAAGATTATCGACGGCGTTTTTGAAACAGAAGAATATGCAATGTGTGTGAAAAAAGGAAACACGGAATTGCTGGATGAGATGAACAAAGCGCTTGAAGAACTGAAAGAAGACGGTACAGTTGATAAGATCATCGGAAACTATATTGGAGATGACACCGGAAAATATCAGTATGAATCTCCGGCAGATGTGGATCACTCCAAGGGAACACTTGTTATGGCTACGAATGCAGAATTTGAACCATACGAGTATCATGAAGGTGACGGAATTGTAGGAATCGATGTGGATCTTTCCAGAGCGATCTGTGATAAAATGGGATATGATCTGGAGATTCTGGATATGGAATTTGATTCTATTCTTCCATCCATTGCAGCAGGAAAGGCAGATTTCGGTGCAGCCGGCATGACAGTGGATGCAGAGCGTCAGAAAAATGCAGATTTCACAGACACATATGCAAATGCAAGCCAGGTAGTGATCGTAAGAAAATAATCACAGAATGGTAATGAGATACAATAACAGGGGTGCGGGACAAAAATCAGGCAGCCCTGTTTTGAACTGTTAAAGAAACATACAAGAGAGGTAAAAACATGAGCTTTTCAGAAAAGTTATATCAGAACTTTATTGAAGATGACCGGTGGCTTTTGCTGGTAAACGGTCTGAAAGTTACGATCCTTGTAACATTGTTTGCACTTTTAGTAGGTGTGATCATTGGTTTTACTGTGGCGATCATTCGTTCTCTGCATGATAAGACCGGAAAATTCAAAATTTTAAATGCAATCTGTAAAGTGTATCTGACCATTATCAGGGGAACACCGAGCATGATCCAGGTATTGTTCATGTATCTCGTTGTGTTCGGGGCTTCTTCCCTGAATTCCATCGTTATCGGAGGGCTGGCATTTGGTATCAACTCCGGAGCCTATGTAGCTGAGATCGTGCGGTCCGGTATTATGGCGATTCCGGAAGGACAGACAGAGGCTGGAAGAAGTCTTGGGCTCAGCTATGGACAGACGATGCGTCTGATCATTATGCCGCAGGCATTTAAAAATGTACTCCCGGCGTTGGTCAATGAGATGATCGTGCTGATCAAAGAGACTGCGATCATCGGATATATTGGAGAACAGGATCTGACAAAGGCGGCAATGGTAATTCAGAGCCGTACATTTGAGGCATTTATTCCATTAATCACAGCGGCAGTGATCTATCTGGCACTGGTGATGCTGCTTACATTCTTTATGAACAAACTGGAAAGGAGACTGCGCACAAATGAACGATAAGAACGAAGTATTGATCCAGGTTCAGGATCTGAAAAAGGCATTTGGAAAGTTGGAAGTACTGCGTGGGATTTCTACAGAGATCAAAAAAGGAGAGGTCGTTGTTGTGATCGGACCGTCTGGATCAGGAAAATCTACATTTTTGCGGTCTCTGAATCTGTTGGAGGTTCCAACAGGAGGAACTGTTTTATTTGAAGGGACGGATATTACAGACCCAAAGACAGATATTGATGTTCATCGTCAGAAGATCGGAATGGTGTTCCAGCATTTCCATCTGTTTCCACATAAGACGATCCTGGAAAATATCATGCTTGCACCTGTGACATTGAAAAAGATGTCGAAAGAAGAGGCAGAGAAAAAAGCAAAAGAACTGCTGCAGAGGGTTGGACTTGCAGACAAGGCAGATGCATATCCGGATCAGCTTTCCGGTGGACAGAAACAGCGTATTGCGATCGTGCGGTCTCTGGCAATGAATCCGGATGTGATGTTGTTCGATGAGCCGACTTCTGCGCTGGATCCGGAGATGGTAGGAGAAGTTCTGGAGCTGATGAAACAGCTTGCAAGAGACGGAATGACTATGGTTGTGGTAACACACGAAATGGGATTTGCAAAAGAAGTTGCCACAAGAGTTGTGTTTGTGGATGAAGGGCAGATCAAAGAAGAAGGAAATCCGAAGGAGTTCTTTGAGCATCCGAAGGATCCGAGACTGAAAGAATTTTTGTCAAAAATTTTATAGAAGAGTGAAAACGAGAACGTATCTCGACTATCGCCTCCTTTTGTGATATAATACAACATCAATGTAATCACAAGAGGAGGCGTTTTCATGAGCTCAAAAGAGTCTGAAAAAGTAAAAAAACATATCTGTCTTGGCATCCTCGCTCATGTAGACGCAGGAAAGACGACACTGTCGGAAAGTATGCTCTATATAAGCGGAAGTATCCGGAAAATGGGACGGGTGGATCATAAGGACGCATTTCTGGATACCTATGATCTGGAACGTTCCAGAGGAATCACTATTTTTTCAAAACAGGCAGTGCTTTCCTGGAAGGATATGGGGATAACTCTGCTGGATACACCGGGGCATGTGGATTTCTCTGCGGAGATGGAGCGGACACTGCAGGTTCTGGATTATGCAGTGCTTGTGATCAGTGGTGCAGACGGAGTACAGGGACATACAGAGACACTGTGGAGACTTCTTGGACAGTACAAGATCCCGGTGTTTCTTTTTGTGAATAAGATGGACCAGGCGGGAACAGACAGAGAACGCGTTCTGGCAGAATTGAAAAAGCGATTTGGAGATCACTGTATTGATTTTGAAAAAGTGTTTGGAAGTGAAAGCAGTGAAGAGGCAGCAGAGCAGCTAGCCATGTGTGATGAAGGGCTGCTGGAGCAGTATCTGGAGAACGGAGAACTTCCGAGAGAGCAGGTAGCAGATTTGATCAGTCAGAGACGGGTATTTCCGTGTTATTTTGGCTCAGCTCTGCACACAGAAGGTGTGGAAGAACTGTTGGATGCGCTTGAGAGTTTGACCGAGGAGAGACAGTATCCCGCAAAATTTGGTGCGAAAGTATACAAGATTGGACGGGATGAGCAGGGGAACAGACTGACATATTTAAAAGTGACAGGAGGAAGTATAAAGGTCAGGGAGATCATCACGGATACGGAGGAGAAGATCAATCAGATCCGCCGCTATTCCGGTGCAAAATATGAGATGCTTTCAGAGGTACATGCAGGGGAAGTCTGTGCAGTGACCGGGCTTTCTGATACGTATCCGGGACAGGGACTGGGAGCAGAGTCGGAGTCTGATATGCCGATTTTAGAACCGGTCCTGAATTATCGGATTGAATTGCCGCCGGATTGTGATATACACAAGATGCTTCTCAATCTAAAAGAGCTGGAAGAGGAAGAGCCCGAGCTTCATATTGTATGGGAAGAGCGGCTTGGTGAGATCCATGCGCAGCTGATGGGAGAAGTGCAGATCGAAATTCTGAAAAGCATTATCTGGGATCGGTTTAAAGTACGTGTGGAATTTGGAACAGGGAAAGTGGTCTATAAAGAGACGATTGAGGATCCTGTCGAAGGGGTCGGACACTTTGAACCTCTGCGTCATTATGCGGAGGTACATCTTTTACTGGAGCCGGGAGAGCGTGGGAGCGGTTTGCAGTTTTTTACAGACTGCAGTGAAGATATTCTCGCCCGCAACTGGCAGCGTCTGATTCTTACTCATCTGGAAGAAAAAGAGCATAAAGGGGTACTGACCGGATCGGCGGTCACAGATATGAAGATTACACTGGTATCCGGTCGTGCTCATCAGAAACATACAGAAGGCGGAGATTTCAGACAGGCGACCTATCGTGCAGTGCGTCAGGGGCTTAGAAAAGCAAAGAGTGTCCTTCTGGAGCCGTATTATGAGTTCGAGATGGAGCTCCTTCCAGAGCACGTGGGACGGGCTATGATGGATATCCAGAAAAGAAGCGGGACATTTGAGCCGCCTGTCGCAGACGGGGAAATCTCCATTTTAAAAGGGTGTGCCCCGGTGTCTCAGATGCGCGGATATCAGACAGAGCTCACTTCGTATACCGGAGGGAGAGGACGGATGTCCTGTCGGTTAAAAGGCTATGAAAAATGTCCGGATCAGGAGCCTATCGTGGAAGAAATCGGATATGACCCTGAGGCAGATCTGGAAAATCCGACAGGCTCGGTGTTCTGCGCGCATGGAGCCGGATTTGTAGTGAACTGGGATGAAGTGGAAGCGTATATGCATCTGGAAAACACGCTGGAGAGCAATGAGGTTTCCGAAGAGAAGAAGCGCCCGGTGGTGCGTCAGACACGCAGTACTTCTTCCCAGATCGAACTGACCCGGGAAGAACTGGATGCGATTTACGCAAGAACACCGGATCCGGTGAAAAAGAACCGGACACCCGTAATGGTAAGGGCAAAAGCACAGCCGGCAGCGGATGATAAGTGGACATCACGCAAAGAAGAAAAAAAGGAAGAATATCTCCTTGTAGATGGATACAATATTATTTTTGCATGGGAAGAGTTAAAAGAGCTGGCAAAGTCAGATTTGAAAAGTGCCCGAGACAAGCTGATGGACGTGCTGTGTAATTATCAGGGATATAAAAAATGTACATTGATCCTGGTTTTTGATGCCTACAAGGTAGAAGGCGGTCCGGAATCTGTGATGAAATATAACAACATTCATGTGGTATATACAAAAGAGGCCGAGACTGCGGATCAGTATATTGAAAAGACAGTCCGCAGGATCGGAAGAAATCATCATGTGACAGTTGCTACATCAGATGCGCTGGAACAGGTGATCATTCTGGGGCACGGCGCAGCGCGTATGTCTGCTTTGGGATTGAAAGAGGAAGTGGAGCTTGCGCTTTTGGAAATTCGAAGAGAACATCTTGGAAAAGCAGAAAATGACAGAAACTATCTGTTTGATTATCTGACAAAGGAAGACGCAAGGCAGCTTGAAAAAGTCAGGCTGGGAGAGATGCCCGGCAAAACAGGAGAAAGATGATTATGAAATATGAGAGAATAGAGCGGGCGACATTTCTGGAACGGCCGAACCGTTTTATTGCGTATGCCAGGATTGCAGGAAAACAAGAGACGATCCACGTGAAGAATACAGGCAGGTGCGCGGAACTTCTTGTGCCCGAAGCAGAGATTTTTGTGCAGGAGAGTGACAACCCGGAGCGAAAGACAAAATGGGATCTGATCGGGGTGAGAAAAGGAAAGCGTCTGATCAATATGGATTCCCAGATTCCAAACAAAGTCGTGGAAGAATGGCTGCGTGCAGGCAATTTGTTTCTTGAACCGGTGACGGTTCGCCCGGAGACAACATACGGCAACTCCCGATTTGATTTTTATGTGGAGTCGGGAGAAAAGAAAGCGTTTATCGAGGTCAAGGGAGTGACCCTGGAAGAGGATGGTGTTGTGCGTTTTCCGGATGCGCCGAGTGAGCGGGCAGTAAAGCATATGGAAGAACTGATCCGTGCAAAAAAGGAAGGATACGATGCTTATGTATTTCTGGTGATCCAGATGAAAGGCGTCCGCTATTTTACACCGAATATGGATACACAGCCGGAATTTGGTGAAGTACTGAAAAAAGCAAAAGCAGCAGGGGTAAAGATTCTGGCGTATGACTGTCAGGTGACAGAAGATTCGATCAAAATCGATGAAGAAGTTCCGGTTGTATTAGAGAAACCGATTTTGTGGGAAACCGTAGATCCGATTGTAGCCTGGTATCGTGAAAATAAGCGGGATCTGCCGTGGAGGCATGATGTGACGCCGTACCGTGTGTGGGTGTCTGAGATTATGCTGCAGCAGACCAGGGTGGAAGCGGTGAAGCCGTACTATGACCGGTTTTTAAAGGAACTTCCGACGATCACGGATCTGGCCAATGCAAAAGAGGACCGGCTGATGAAGCTGTGGGAAGGGCTTGGATATTACAACCGGGTCCGCAATATGCAGAAAGCTGCGATCCAGATGGTTGAGCAGTATGGCGGTCAGTTTCCGGAATCATATGAAGAAATCCATGCACTGACAGGAATTGGAAATTATACGGCGGGAGCTATCGGATCTTTTGCGTTTGGAATACCAAAACCGGCGGTGGATGGAAATGTGCTGCGTGTGGTGTCCCGGATTCTGGCAAGCAGAGAAGATATTATGAAAGCCAAAGTCCGTACGGCGATAGAGACGGCACTGGAGGAAGTGATTCCAAAAGATTATCCGGGAGACTTTAATCAGGGATTGATCGAGCTTGGTGCGATCGTATGTGTGCCAAACGGAGAGCCAAAGTGCGAGATCTGTCCGGCAGCAGAGATCTGCCGTGCCAGAAAAGAAGGAATCGCAATGGAGCTTCCGGTCAAAACAAAAGCAAAGGGAAGAAAAATCGAAAAGAGGACGGTACTTGTATTTCATGACAGTGATACTCTGGCAATTCAGAAACGTCCGGACAAAGGACTTCTCGCGGGATTATACGAACTGCCGAATCTGGAAGGCTGGCTGAGTCAACAAGAAGTGATCGAGTACAGCAAGTCCATCGGGCTTTCTCCGATCCGTATCAAAAAACTTCCGGCTGCGAAGCATATTTTCAGTCATGTAGAATGGCAAATGAAAGGGTATGAGATCCAGGTGGATGAGCTGGAGAAAAACTGCAGCAAGGAAATGATTTTTGCAAAAGAAGAAGTATTAAAGGAAAAGTATTCGATTCCATCTGCGTTTGAGGCATATTGTGTGTGGAAACAAAAATAGATTAGAGTATGCTCTGTTTTCTTGAATGACTTTTCGATTTGTGATATACTTGGGTGCGAATAAGGAGTGATTATCATGGAAGAAACAACAGGATTATCCAAGCAGCAGAAAAAGTCCATGGAAACAAAGGCAAAGATTTTCAAGGCGGCAAAGCGGATTCTGCAGCGCAGTGGATATGAGACATTATCAATTAAAAATATATGTGAAGAGGCCGGTGTGTCCAACGGCAGCTTTTATCACCATTTCAAAACAAAGGATGATCTTTTGTCTTATTATATCGAAGATCAGCCGAGCATCAATCCGGATCTTCTGGATCTGCCGGAAAATGCAGAGGATGCAAAAAGAACGATCATCCAGGTATATTTAAATTATGTTTCTTATTGCAAGGAACTGGGTGTTGAGTTTATGGCAGGATACTATGATACGAAGAATCAGGCGCTCAATCCGGTCAGCCGGACGGAGCGTCCGTATCCGATCGTGACGGTACAGAACTATGTGGAAAAAGCCATAAAAGAAGGAAGGATTCAGATGAACGTGGAAATCGAGGCATTTACCACGGACATTCGTATGATCGTGATCGGAAATGTGTTTGAATGGTGTCTGCGAAATGGAGAAGCAGATTTTGAGGGAAATATGGTACGTTCGCTCGGAAAATATCTGGACAGTACATTAGATTAGATCCGGAGGTTTCTGGAATGAGATGTTGTTTTATTATAAATCCAAATTCCCGCTCCCAAAGAGGAAGGGCAATCTGGGAAGAGGTACAAAAAGAATTAGAAAAGAGTCAGATAAAATATGAGATTTATCTGACGGAACGGAGAAAAAATGCGACAGCGATCGCAGCGATGCTTACGGCTGACCAGGAGGAAAAGACTCTGGTCGTTCTGGGTGGAGACGGAACGGTAAATGAAGTGTTAAACGGAATACAAAATTTTGAAAATGTGATCCTGGGATATATTCCGACTGGATCCAGTAATGATTTTGCAAGAGGAATGAAGATTCCAAAAGATCCCGTCAAAGCACTTCATCTTGTTCTGCATCCGCAGGCAATACAGAAGATGGATATCGGTGTCGTAGATTATGGAGAGAAAAGCAGACGGTTTGCAGTCAGTGCGGGAATCGGATTTGATGCGATCATTTGTCATCAGGCAAGTGTTTCGAAGTTGAAGGCGGCGCTGAATAAGATCAGACTTGGAAAGCTGACTTATGCAGGAATCGCAATCGACAGATTGATCAAAGATGATTCCGTGCGGGCGGAGATCGAACTGGACAAAGGAGAGACACAGGTATTTCGAGATACCTATTTTGTGGCAGTCCAGAATCAGCCGTATGAAGGCGGCGGATTTAAATTCTGTCCGGAGGCGGATCCGGGAGACAGAAAACTGGATGTGATCGTAGTATCCGGTCTGAAAAGATGGCAGGTGATCAGAACACTGCTTCTGGCATTTCAGGGAAAACATGTAGGACATAAAGGCATTTCCATTTTCCGGTGCGAAGAAGTAAAAATCCGGTTTTCTCAGGCAAGAGCGGTGCACACGGACGGAGAGGCAGTATTTTTGAAAAAAGAAATCCGGATGCATGTACTGCCGCAGCAGGTGCGGGTGATTACATCATAAAGGGGTGCGAGGAATATGTGGAGATATTTGACAGGATGTATCCTGATCGTAATTGGCGCGTATTTTTATATGATTTTCCCGGGAATGGGAAGAAAACGGGAGATCTGGAAATTCAGAGGAACACAGTGGGCGCATAGAGGGCTGCATGATAAAAAGATCGGAATTCCGGAAAATTCGATGGCGGCTTTTCGGGAAGCAATACGGGCAAACAAAGGAATTGAGTTGGATGTACATCTGACAAAAGATAAGAAGATAGCAGTATTCCATGATGATTCTCTGAAGCGGATGTGCAAAGTCTCCGGAACAATAGAGGAGAAGACATGGGAGGAGCTGAAAAACCTCCGGCTTCTTGAGACTGCAGAGCCAATTCCGCTGCTTGAGGATGTTCTGCATCTTGTGCAGGGGAAAGTTCCGATCATGATCGAGGTAAAGCTGCTGACAGAAGATATGGAAATCTGCCGTTGTCTGGCAAAGACGATGGAAGATTATAAGGGAACGTTCCTGGTACAGTCATTTAACAGCCTGGTACTGCAGTGGATGAGAAAGAATCAAAAGCAGATTTTGCGGGGACAGTTGTCTTCCGATCTTGTAAAAAGTGAAAAGACACCGCATTATTTTTTCAGATTCTGCGTAAAATATTTATTGAGCAACTGTATCTGCAGACCGGATTTCATCTCTTATAAAATGGAGGACAGCAAGAACCTGAGTCTGTGGATGCAAAAACATATTTTTCATGTACCAATCGCGGCATGGACACTGCATGGAGAAGAGATGCTTCAGCGTGCAAAGAGCAGATTTGATATGTACATTTTCGAAAAAAATTAGAAGAAATAGAAAGAAAATCAAAAGATTTGTTAAGGTTTTATGAATCGCCTTGTTGATTAAAAAAAATCGTGCTATAATCGGGGCAGTTAAAAAGTATTATGTTTTACAAATTAAGGGAGCGGTCAGAATGAACAGGAGCAGTGCATTGAAAAATTTTATAAAAAAATATAAACATGCATGGGTATTCCTGTATGCGTTTATCTATATGCCGTGGTTTATGTATCTGGAAAAGCATATTACAGCAGATTCTGAGTATCATGTGATCCACTCCGTACTGGATGATAAGATTCCGTTTGTTGAGTATTTTATTGTACCGTATCTGCTCTGGTTTGTGTTTATTGCTGCGGTATTCCTCTATTTTTTCTTTACAGATGTAGAGGGGTTCTATAAGCTGGCGAAGCTCAGTTTTATCGGAATGACGATTTTTCTTTTGATTTCTACGGTGTTTCCGAACGGACTGACATTAAGACCGGTCGTATTTCCCCGGGATAATATATTTACAGATATGGTCAGGATGTTGTATCTGGCAGATACCCCGACGAATGTATTTCCGAGTCTTCATGTGTTCAATTCTCTGGCTGCATGTATTGCAATCGCACAGAGTGAGCAGCTGAAGAAGCATCCGGTGATCAGCAACGGAGCCTATATTTTAGCAGGACTGATCATCCTTGCGACGATGTTTTTAAAACAGCACTCCGTCATTGATGTGATGGGAGCTGTGCTGATGGCATATACACTATATCAGTTTGTGTATGCGACAGAGAAAAAGAAAGTGCCAAGCGTGTCAAGAAGCAGAGAGTTTGGATAGGAAGTTCAGAGTATCATAACAAGGGTCATTGTGAAATGGAGCAATGGCTCTTTTTGTTGTGCAGAAACAGAAATTGAAAGAACACTGCGAAAATGATACAATGTGGAAAAAGTGTACAATATGGAGGAGTTTATGGAACGACAGAAGATATTGATCGTAGAGGATGATGCGGATATCAGTGGTCTGCTGGTCAAAATTATGGAAGGGGCAGGATATCAGGTGCGGCAGGCATTTTCCGGAACAGAGGCATTATTTTGTATGGAACGGGAATTACCGGACTGTGTGCTGTTGGATCTGATGCTTCCGGGGATGACAGGAGAAGAGGTGTTGGAGCAGATCCGACAGGAACAGAAAAAAGAGATGCCTGTGCTGATCTTATCAGCGAAAGTGTCAGTGCAGGACAAGGTAAAGCTGCTTCGGCTTGGCGCTGACGATTATATTACAAAACCATTTGATCCAGAGGAAGTAATTGCAAGAGTAGAAGCTGCCATGCGGCGTTATACAAAAGAAGCACAGAATATGGAAGCAGAACAGGAGGTTTTTCGATACAAAAATCTGAGCTTATATCCACAATCCCGAAAAGTTGAAGTATCAGGCATTGAGCTTCCACTGACCATGCATGAATATGATATTTTGTATTTGCTGATCCAGAATCCACAGAAGGTATACTCCAGAGAACATCTCTATGAGCAGGTCTGGAAAGGCGGGTACTATGGGGAAGACAATACGGTCAATGTGCATGTCAGCAATCTGCGCAAAAAGATCCAGAAGGCAGACAAAGAAGAATCTTATATTAAAACAGTCTGGGGAATCGGGTTTAAGCTGGAGTAATCTTTATAGTTTCTTTAAACTTTCTTGAGGACTCCTTAAAACAGAAAACGGTATACTACGAATGGAAACAGGGAAACACAAAAAGGAGAAGGAAAGTTGAGAGAACGAGTCATAGAAACAACACAGATTACAAAGACATATGGAAAAGTCCTGGCACTCGATCATGTGGATATCTGCGTAAAGCGAGGAGATATTTACGGGCTGATCGGGGATAACGGAGCCGGAAAGTCAACACTTTTGAAGCTTCTGGCAGGGCATAGTGCGGCATCCACAGGAGAGATCAGGCTGTTTGGAGAACAGGGAGAGAAGGAACTGCAAAGGGCGAGACGGCGCAGTGGAGTGATGATCGAACAGCCGGGCTTTTTCGGAAACCTGACAGTGGAAAATAATATGGAATATTATCGGATCCAGAAGGGAGTTCCGGGAAAAGAAAAAGTAGAAGAGATGCTTCGCATGACGGGCATCTGGGAAAAAAGAAAGTGCCGGTGCAAGACTCTTTCCATGGGAATGAAACAAAGACTGGGACTGGCGATGGCGATGCTCGGAGAGCCGGAGCTGTTGATCTTAGATGAACCGATCAACGGACTGGACCCCAGTGGGATTGTAGAATTCAGACAGCTTTTAAAGCGTCTGAACGAAGAAAAGAAGATCACGATTCTGCTTTCCAGTCATATTCTGACAGAACTGCAGCAGCTGGCAACGGTATATGGCTTTTTAAGTAAGGGAAGATTACTGGAACAGATCACTGCGGAAACCCTGCATGAACGATGTACGGATTCTGTGGAGATTACAGTGTCAGACGTGCAGCAGTATGCCGTATTTCTGGAAGAACAGTTATCAGGAGAAGGATACAAAGTACTTTCGGATGGGAAAATCCGTATTGTAAATCCAAAACAGGATATTGAAGTCTACAGCAGGCTTGCAGCAGAACATGGAATTTTTATCCGGGAGCTGACCAGAAAACAGGCATCTTTGGAAGCGTATTACATGAATCTGAAGAAGGGGGGGAATCAGGGATGTTAAATTATATAAAAAGTGAATGCTACAGAGTGATGCACAGCCGCTCGACTTATGTGATGACAGGAATTATGGCAGTATTGCCGGTGTTGTTTCATATTATTTTGTATGTGACAGGTGTGGCCAGTAGTACAACGCAGGATTTTCCCTATGATATTACTTCTTTTTCATTCAGTTTTCTGGCAGGAAGTCCGATGCTTTTTACTTATGCAGGGCTGATTGTTGCAGCAGTTTTGTATGAGGAGGAACATAAAAACGGAAATATGAAAAATGCAGTGGCGTTTGGGATTTCCAGAGAAAAGCTGTTTTTGGGGAAATGCATGACTGCAGTTTTGACGGCAACGGTTATAATGGCGCTGGTATTGACTGCCTATATAGGAAGTGCATGGTTCTTGTTAGAGCATACGGGACCGACAAGCCTGAAAATTATTTTAACCGAGATTCCGGCAGTGTATGGAACAGCAGTTGCATCTATGATCCTGGGGATCGCACTTCTGGCATATTTCAAAAATGAGGTGATGGCAGCAATGCTGTGGGCAGTAATTGTATATGCGATACCGAGAGTGTTACTGTTGGCTGGAATGGTTTTACTGGGACAATGGGGCATAGAATTTTTGTGGGATTTTGCACAGCTTCTGCCTGCGAATCTGTTTCAGTTTGGAGCCAAGGTCAATATGTCTCATTGTGAAGTGCTGTGGAAGACTTCCCAGGGAATGACAAAATGTGTGATTGTGGGAATCGTGGGAACAGTGCTTGCGATAGTGGCAGGAATTGTAATGCTGCGGAAAAAAGAGGTATAAAAGGAGAATGAAAACATGGAACGAGATATTTTATTGCTTGGCAATCCCAGACTGTATGAGATTTCAGAGGAGGTGAAACGTGAGGAATTAGAAGAACTGCGCTCTGTTTTTACGGATATGTTTGATTGTATCAGAGGTATCCGACGAGATTATGGGTTTGGACGGGCAATTGCGGCACCACAGATTGGGGTACAGAAGCGGCTGATTTGTATTTTGACAGATCAGCCTTATGTCATTATCAATCCCCGGTTAGAATTTGTGGGTAATGAAATGATGGAGCTGATGGATGATTGTATGTCATTTCCAAATCTTCTGGTTCGGGTCAGACGCTATCGCCGCTGTATTTTACACTATCTGGACGAGAACTGGAAAGAACAGGAAATGTATCTGGAAGACGATATGTCTGAACTGATTCAGCATGAGTACGATCATTTGGATGGTATCCTGGCCACAATGCGGGCAATTGATAACAAGTCTTTTGTGATAAAACAATAGACAACTATAAATGAGCAAGTTCGTGATTTTGCATAAAAGAAAGACACCTCGATTCCATGTGTTGTATAATGAAAGTGCCTAAACAAACATTTGCAACATTTACGAAAGAAGGTGTCTCTCGCAAATACTATACATCATTCCTCATTCATATACAACCAGTTTAAAAAATTAAACTTATGCAAATTTTATTCGAACCGAGTAATAAACCATCTTATGAGTATCCTAATCAGTATTTTCATTTTAGGATATCATGGAAAAACTACGGACTTTGCTAAAAACAGTTCCTGCCACAGAACTACGATTGCCCATTTTCTCAATTCCGGAAAATGGGATGATTCATTACTTTCAGATACGTTAAAATGCTCTGTCATTGAGATTATTTATTCAGAAGCAGCACGAACCGGAAAGCCTGTTTTCTGCATTGTGGACGATACGATTGCTTCAAAGACAAAGCCTTCGTCACAGGCTTTACATCCGATTGAAGATGCGTATTTTCACCAATCCCATTTAAAGGGAAAACAGGACTACGGGCATCAGGCAGTTGCTGTTATGCTTTCCTGCAATG